>Ga0209578_10000245_pt1 | contig 87321 bp, 79 predicted proteins | sample tdAd472_FD_187127 | JGI IMG/M metagenome (GOLD analysis project Ga0209578, IMG submission 187127) | Marine sediment microbial communities from the Atlantic coast under amendment with organic carbon and nitrate - tdAd47.2 (SPAdes)... | ecosystem: Environmental > Aquatic > Marine > Coastal >...
TGTTAAAGGTTTCGGCGTGTGTATTATGACGCGCCAACGCCACAGCGGTAACCGGAGGCGTCATGGCACCGCCCAAGATCGAAGAAGCTCTCACATTTGACGACGTTTTGCTGGTGCCCCAGGCATCCAGCGTACTGCCTGCGGGAACCGATACCCGCACGCGGCTGACGAAAAGCATTTCCCTGAATATCCCGTTGATTTCGGCGGCCATGGATACGGTCACCGAGCATCAGTTGGCGATCGCCATGGCACAGGCTGGCGGTATCGGCGTGTTGCACAAAAACATGACGGTCGAAGAGCAGGCCGCCGAAGTGCGCCGCGTCAAAAAATTCGAAAGCGGCATGGTGTCCGATCCGCTGACCATCCACCCTGACCAGACGCTGGCCGATGCGCTGCGCTTGAAGGCGGAAACCGGTTTTTCCGGTATGCCTGTCGTCGAACGCGGGACGAACAAGCTGGTTGGTATCCTGACCAACCGCGATGTCCGGTTTGCCGACAAACCCGACCAGCCGATCAGCGAACTGATGACGCGCAACACGGACGACATGCCGTTAATCACGGTCAAGGAAGGTGTCGACGGCACCGAAGCACGCCGGCTTTTGCACCAGTACCGGATCGAACGGCTTTTGGTCGTCGATGACGATTACCGCTGTGTCGGTCTGATCACCGTCAAGGACATGGAAAAGGAAGAACGCTTCCCCAATGCCTGTAAGGACGAACACGGCCGTTTGCGCGTTGCCGCAGCGACCGGGGTCGGCGAGGCCGGGCGTGAACGGGCGGAAGCGCTTTTGGCGGCGGGTTGTGACGTGGTCGTCGTCGATACCGCGCACGGTCACTCCGAAGGCGTGCTGACCGCCGTTTCGGCAATCAAGAAATTATCCAACTATGCGCAGGTGGTAGCCGGTAACGTTGCCACTCCCGACGCCGCCAAGGCGTTGATCGATGCCGGTGCGGACTGCATCAAGGTTGGCATTGGGCCGGGCACGATCTGTACGACGCGAATGATTGCAGGTGTCGGCATGCCGCAGTTCTCCGCCGTCCTGGAGACGTCCGAAGCCTGTCACAAGCTTGGTATTCCATGCATTGCGGACGGAGGGATCAAGTATTCCGGCGACATCGCCAAGGCGATTGCCGCCGGGGCCGATGCCGTGATGATCGGGTCGCTGTTTGCAGGCACCGACGAAAGCCCGGGCGAGGTTCTGCTGTTCCAGGGGCGATCTTACAAAATGTATCGTGGTATGGGCTCTCTGGGCGCCATGGCGCGCGGGTCCGCGGACCGCTACTTCCAGGAAGAGGTCTCCGACAATCTGAAACTTGTGCCCGAAGGCGTCGAAGGTCGTGTGCCTTACAAGGGGCCCATCGGCACCGTTATTCACCAGTTGACGGGCGGCTTGCGCTCGGCAATGGGCTATACTGGTTCGGCGACCATCGAGGACCTTCGCAAGAATGCGAAGTTCCGCCGCATCACGAATGCCGGTCTCCGCGAAAGCCATGTACATGACATCACGATTACCCGCGAGGCGCCCAATTACCGCGCCGACGGATAAGCGGGCCGGGGAGAGCTGGGCATGACGCCCGGCGCCCGGGTGCAGGCGACGATTGAGCTGCTGACGGCCATCGATGCCGAAAATCAGCCGCCGGACCAGATCATTGATGGATACTTCCGCACGCGGCGCTATGCCGGGTCCGGTGACCGCCGCGATATTTCGGCACGTGTTTATGACGTGCTGCGTGGCCGCGCCAAGCTGGACTGGTGGATCGTCCGGACGGGCCTGACGCTCGAAGCGGCACCGCGCCCCCGCACCATCGCACATCTGATTTTGCAGGAACGTGCCGAACCCGGCGATCTTGCGCATATGTTTTCCGGCGTGCGGCATTGCCCGGAAGCGATCAGTGACGCGGAAACGGCGCTGATTGACGCGCTCTATGGACGCCCGTTTCTGAACAGGGACATGCCTGATCACGTGCGGCTCGAATATCCGGAATGGATGGACCGCTCGTTCCGCGCGCTTTGGGGGGATACGCTCGAACGTGAAATGGCGGCGCTGAACCAGCCCGCATCGCTCGATCTACGCGTCAATACCATCAAGGGAACGCCCGAAGACGCCCTGGCGCGCTTGCGCGAAGACTATGTGACCTGCGCGCCGACAGCGCTGTCGCCATTGGGCATCCGCGTCGAGGGCAAAGTACGCTTGGGCGGCACGCGGGCGTTCAAGGAAGGGCTCGTCGATGTACAGGACGAAGGCTCGCAGTTGGTTTCCCTATTGGCAGGGGCGAAGCCGGGATTGCGGGTTGTCGATTTTTGCGCCGGGGCCGGCGGCAAGACGCTGGCGATGGCCGCGAATATGTCGGACGACGGCAATCTGATCGGGCAACTGTTTGCCCTCGATATCTCCAAATACCGGATGGACCGCATGATCCCGCGGCTGAAACGGGCCGGTGCGATGACCGTGAAACGCCGGGTGATTGCGGCGGTCGATGAGCCATGGATCGCTGAGAATGCGGGGACGGCGGATCGGGTGTTGTGCGACGTGCCGTGTACAGGTACCGGCAGCTGGCGTCGAAACCCGGACGCGCGCTGGCGCTTCACGCTGGAGGACCTGACGGAAATCCGGGAAACCCAGCAGCGGATTCTCGTTGATGCGGCCAGGCTGGTGAAGCCGGGTGGCCGGCTTATCTATGTGACGTGTTCGTTGCTGCAGGAAGAAAACGAGCAACAGCTTGCATGGTTTGTCGAACATGACCCGCGCTTTCAGCCCCTGCCGATCGAAGATGTGTGGGCGGAAACGGTCGGCGGTCCGCCGCCCCCGGCGGGGCCGTGTCTGCGGCTTTCGCCGGCATCGACGGGGACGGACGGGTTTTTCTGCGCGGTGCTGGAGCGGCAGCGCTGACGTTTTCGTAATAAATTCTCAATATTTGAGCGCGAGCATTAAACATCGTTACCGTCAGGAGAAACGACATGGACACGATGATGATGCCGGGCACCGAGGAAGAACATCCACTGCAGGGCCCGCACCCGACCGACATGAAAGCGGCCTAGCCGTCTAAATTTCGGTTCTTAACGCAGCCGTTCGTGACGTTCGAACTCGGTTTCGAGTTCCTCGAACTTTTTCCGTGCGTCATGGTTCTCTGCCAAATCCCCCAGTTTCGTTGCCTCGCAATGCAGGCAAACCCGGTCGCGCGTGGTTTTTGCATCGCGGCTCCAGTTGCCGCCCTCGCCCGGGAGTTTCGGTGCTTCGGGGTACCTTGAGCGCATGAAGTAATAAAATCCTGCCCGCTGCTTATCGATCGCCTGACATAAATCGGTCGCGCGCCGGACCGCCTTGACGCCGGGATCGAGGCTTTCATCCATATCCGTTGGCGGCGTGGGGAATTGCGGGGTGTCGTCTTCGATATGATCGTCGAGACGTTCGGCCACGGCTGCCAATGCTTCGGCGGCCTGTCCCATCTGATTGGCGTACGCATCCAGTTCGGCGCCGTCGAGGCCGTTGCCGGAACCTGTCCCGCTAACGGCAGCGGTCGTGTCGGCTCGCTGTGGGACTGGCGGCGCTTCTTGCGACGGCGCAGAGGCGGGCGATGCTGTATATGTGGCATCCGATGCCATGGGGGCGGGGGCGGCATGTTGAGGCATTGCCGCCGGGCCGACACGGGGGGCTGCTGAAGGCGCGGTCGTCGGCTGCGAGGCGGAAGGCGCGGTTGCGGGCGTAGTGACGGCAGGAGCCTCCGTCGCGGACTTGATCACGCGCCGCGTCACGTTCTCCAGGGCAGCCCGCCGCCGACCCGTGTCCGGTGCCGGTGAGGAAACCGTTTCGTCATTGATAACAGGCAGGTAGGGTTTGATGCGCGCGCGCGGCTTGCGAATGCGGCCGAGAGTTTCGACTTCCCCGTCGCCTTCGTAGATAGCGATCTCCATTTCCAGAAGCTGACCGTTTTTGGCACCGACCGGAAGACCCTTGAATGGATGGTCTTCCTCGTCGTCAGGCAACTTGAACGTCACCGTCCGTCCGGAAGAACTGCTGTCCCCCCAGCGCAGCAAACGGACCCGGTACACATTCTTTTCGCTCAAAAGACAACTCCCCGGACATCAACCATGCCATAGTGTATCCTGTGAAGACCGGCGCTCGTCAATGCGGTGCAGATATCCGCAGCGGGTGCCGCCCATTTTGAGGAGAATGGTTCATGGGCAGTGTCATCGCGTCTTTGGGTGATTTGCTCCACGGGCGCTTCGAACGGCAGCGGAACCGGCCCTTTCTGGAAGGCGTCATGGCCGCGTGCGCGCTGGTCGCGACGACCGATGGCGATGTCAGCTTCGGCGAACAGGTTCGTGTCGATCAGATATTGCAGACTCTCGATCAGCTGAAAGTGTTCGATCCGCACGAAGGGGTCGAGATATTCCGCGAATTCACGGAAGCGATTCTCGCACATCCGCGCGATGGTCATGAAAAGGCCCTGGAGGCCGTCGCGAAGGTGTCCGAGGACCTGGAAGCGGGGGCGCTTTTGCTTCGGATTTGCCTTGCCGTAAGCGAAGCTGACGGGGATGTTTCTCTCGCGGATCAAATCGAGATCGTATCGCTGTGTTCGCGCTTCGGCATCGATCCCGCCGATTGCGGCCTTTATATCGATGTGCCGATCGAAGAACTGCTGGCCGGGCGCACCGGCAGAAGCGCGGACTGACGGCTTAAAGAATTCGGTCTTCCTCGGTTTCGTCGTCATCCGCAGATAGAGAAACAGCCATTGTTGCCGCCGGCGCCGCTGCCATCAATTCAATCCCCGCCGCATCCAGTTCCTTGAGTGCCGCCTCGTTGACGGCGTAGCGAAGCTCGAAATAGCGGCTCGACGGGACCCAGAAACGAATCCCCAGCACGACGCCGCCGTACGCGAAATCATGCACGCCGATTTCAGGCGCGGGACCGTCGGCGACATCGGCGATGCTTTGCACCGCTTTCTTCAAAGCGTCCTTTGCGGCCCCGGTATCTTGCCCGGACTTGATCGCGATCTTGGTCTGGACGACACGGCGCGTTTCCGAATTGACGATGATGCGTCCGACGATTTCCTTGTTGGGGACGGTGATCCTCTCGCCGTCCTCACCGACCAACACTGTGTGGGCGAGGGTGATTTCCTCGACCACGCCGCTGGCGGCCTTGTTGACCGTGATGGTGTTACCGACCACGAACGGCCGCGCGAGGATGATCGACACCCCGGCGCCATAGTTGGACAAAGGCCCTTGGATGGCGACGGTAGCGCCGAAAGCGCCGGCACCGGCCAGTGCAATCAGCGGCGCGATGGACACGCCGAAATTGCCCAGCGTGATGATGACAAGGAAGACAATGCAGACGATCTTGACGACATTGCCGATGAAGCGCGACAGCGTAACGTCGATTTCCTTCGCTTCCAGGATCTTCGTGACACGGCCGCCGATCCACGACGCAACCTTGAGGCCGATAAGCAGAAAGACGAGCGCGCCGAGTATCTGAAACCCGTACTCGATGCCGAATTCGACGGCCATATCAGCGTACTTGGTGACGGTGTCGAGATGTTCGCCTACGGCGGCTTGTGTCGATTTGTCCATGATCTTGCCTACTTGGGTTCGACGGTGACGGCGGTGCCGCTGGCAACGAGAAACAGCATGCTTTTGCCGTCACCCGAAATTTCATTGTAGGCGAGGTCCATGCCGATCACCGCATTGGCCCCGACCATCAACGCTTCGCGTCGTAGTTCGGCCAGACAGGTCATGCGTGCATCGCGAAGAACCTTTTGAGATGATTTCGAGCGTCCGCCGAATATATCGGTGATCGATGCGAAGAAGTCTTTGAACAGGTTCATCCCGAATACGCACTCGGCCGTGATGATTTCAATCCGTTCGGTGACCCGGTATTCCGCCATGCCGTGTTCTGTGGTCAGGATAATGTCGTTGGCGAGCTTTTCGATCACTTCCTTCGGCAGTTCGTCGTACTGCTTGTTATCGATCAGTTCCTGTATCTGTTCTTCGCTTTTGCCGAATAATCCGAACATGCGTGCTTCTCCATCGGGATTTTTCGCGAGTATGCCATGAAACCGGGCAAGGAAAACAGCGAAGCGGCATCGCGCCGGAATTTTCCGCCGCGGGGCTTGTCCGCCGCCAAAGGATCGGACATCTTTTGCATCCCGCAATTGGAGTTTCCCACCGATGCCCGACACCGCCGTCCAAGCCAAAGACTATGTCGACAACCTGATTGCCCGCGCCGAGATCATCGAAACGCCGTCCGGAGACGGAAATATGGTGTGGCAGGTCTGGGGCGCCGATACGGGCAAAACGCCGTTGTTGTTGTTACATGGCGGGTTCGGTTCGTGGACGCACTGGATCGCCAATGTCGAGAACCTGTCGAGGGACCGTTTGGTTGTCACGTGTGATATGCCGGGGCTGGGTGACAGCGCGTCGGCACCAGGGGGGTTGACGCCGGACAATTTGGCAGCCCCCATCGTCGCCGGCCTCAACACCGTATTCGGTAAGGATAAGGCTTTCGATCTGGCGGGGTTCAGCTTCGGCGGTCTGATCGGCTCGCGCGTTGCCAAGGCCGTCGGCGACCGCATGAACACGTATGTCGCCGTCGGTGCCAGCGGGTTCGGAAACCTGCACGTCCGTGTGCTCGGCATTCGCGTGCCCGACAAGGACATGAGCGACGCCGAAAAGAACGCGATCCACCACGACAATCTGAAACTTTTAATGTTGCACGACGAAGCGAATATCGACGATGTCGCGGTCTATACGCACCGCAAGAACGTTGCCCGCTCGCGCGTGCGTTCACGTTCGATGTCGCTCGGCAGTCATCTGGTCGAGGTGCTGCCCGATATCAAAGCGCGGCTAACAGGTATCTGGGGCGTGCATGACGCCACCGGCGGCGGGCGGGCGCAGATATTGAAGCGGCGCGATATCTTCGCGCAATACCGGCCCGAGGTCCCGTTCGTCGTCATCGAGGATGCCGGGCATTGGGTCATGTACGAAACACCGGACGAATTCGATGCGGCGATGCTGGGCATTCTAGACGGCTAAAGCATTCTCCAGCTTTTGCCAGCTGGCTTCCGTTCCCGGCAGGCCGAAGCGGAGCCAATCCGGGTGTGCGTCAAAGATACGCACCAGGATGCCGGCGCGCCCGAGCCTTTCGTAAAGCAGACGGGCATCTGCAGATTGGGCGAGGCGAAACAGTGTCGTGCCGCCGACAATATCAAGGCCCCCCGCCAGCAAAAGCTTGTCGAGCCGTTCGGCGTCGGCGGCGAGCCGTGCGCGTGTTTGTTCATGCCAAACGTCATTGCCGAGTGCGGCGGCACCGATAACGAGCGCCGGTCCGGCCACGCACCATGGCCCCAGCGCATCACCAAGCGGCGCGATATCTTTTTGGCATCCTGCGGCAAACCCCAGCCGCAGACCGGCCAGCCCGAAAAACTTGCCGAACGAGCGCAGGACGACCAATCCCGACCGCCCAGCGGACCCGGCGACCGAGAATTCGGGCATCACGTCGGCAAACGCTTCGTCGACAATCAACAATCCACCGCGTGCCGCCTGTGTCTCGGCATGGGCAAGCAGGATGTCCGGCGCAATGGTGCGCCCGTTCGGATTGTTGGGATTGACCACGATCAGAATATCGGCGTTTGCATCTGAAATATCTTCAATGGTTTCAACGTTATGTTTGTTGGCCCGCCAACACGCGGCATGCTCCTCGTAGGTCGGGCCGATGATCTGCACGCGGCTGCATTCACGCAGCACAGGGAGCCATTGAATGATCGCCTGTGTCCCGGGGGCGGGAATAAGCGCGGCGCTGTCCGGGATGCCGTAAAAACATCGTGCGGCATCGATCAGCCGTTGAACGTCCGCCTTTACCGGCAAGCGCTGCCATATGTTTTCGGGAAAATTCGGGATCGAATAGGGAACAGGATTAATGCCGGTGGACAAATCGAGCCAGCCGTCGTCGGGCATGCCAAAGGCACTTGCCGCAGCGCTCAGATCACCGCCGTGTCGGAGGTTCTTATTCATCGGTGTCTCTATTCAGTTCGTGCCGGTCACAGGCTGAAATAGATCATCGTCACGCCGGAAAGCAACAGTACGACGTAGACCACCCGGTCGAAGCCGGTTGCGCCGAGCTTCTCGTATAGTTTGCGCCCGACCCAAACGCCGACCAGGGTCCCCGGCAGCGCAAGCAACGTCATTCGTCCGACTTCAGCGGTGATCAAACCTCCAGCCCATTGGCTGACGAACGCGGTTGCAAGGATCGTCAGATTGAAGGCCTGGAAGATGCTGCGCTTTTCGTCCTTGCCCCAACCGCGCAGGCTGGCCCAGATCGTCGTTGGCGCACCGGAAAGCCCGGCGATGCCGCCCAGCACACCGCCGACAAGGCCGATGCCGCCGTCCGCGACGCGTCCGCCGAAGGTGATCTTGAAAGTCTTTCCGCTGGCCAGCATGAATCCGCAGAAGCAGATCAGAAATACACCAATGAAAATTTTGAATGCCTGCACCGGAACGCTCGGCAATAGCCATGTGCCGACCGGCACGCCGAGCAATCCGCCAACGATGAACGGCATGACGCGCGTCCAGCTTATCGCATGCCAGATTTTCGGCAGCGTCTGTAGTTGCCCAACGACGGAGCAGATGACCACCATCGGCGAGGCGACGACCGGCGGCACGACGTACAGCCAGAACGTCAGCGCCGTCAGTCCGGTGCCGAACCCGGTCAGGCCGTTGACCAACCCGCCGGCAAGCCCACCCAGCAGGACAATGATTTCGTAACTTTCCATTCACGCCGTCCCCCGAACGGCGCCCGCGCTCATTCGCCCAGACGTTTGGCAAGGGCGTCCGCAAAGGCGGCAACGCTGGTTTCCATGGTCCGTGACGTGTCCATGTTCTCGCGGGTTTCGGCCGCGTAGGGGGTTTCGCTCAGCAATTCGAAAATCCACGCCGCACCGTCGTGGAAGCCGCCGGTAACGTCGGCTTCGCGGAAGGTCTTGGCGATTTCCTCCATCTCGCCAACCCAGCGCGCGCTGTCGGCGGGCAGCGACGATATTTTGCCGCGCATGTTCTTCAGCGTCGCCTGTTGCGAATATTCGAACTCGGCGACCAGCGGCTCCAGCAGACCATTGCGCTCTGCCGTCAGCAGGACCGAGGTCCACAATGTCCAGCTTCCCTTGGTGACAGCGGCGTAGACCATCTTCATGGCGGACGCGCGGCCGACTTCATCGCCGAGCGACAAGACCTCGAAGCCCTTGCCGTTCAGGTCCGTCATCGGCGCCGTGTCGGGGCCGGATACGTAAAAGCGGGTGTTCTTACTCTTGTTCGGGGCAAGGCCGATGATGCCCGCGTCGATGAACGTGGCGCCCGCAGCGGTGATTTTCTCGCCGACCGCAATGGCGGTGCCGGGCGAAATCGCGTTGCAGTCGACATAGATCGGCTTGCTGTCCGTTCGCTGCATTGCCGCCGCGACGTCATCGGCCAGACCCATTGCCGACGCCGGTGGTAGGATTGACAGGATCATATCGGCTTCGCTGACGGTTGCATCGAGATCGCCGGCATCGCGAAGTTTGCCGGCTTCGGCAAGTTTCTTCGACCGCTCCGAGCGTCCGGCCAGCGATGTAATGACTTCATAGCCATGTTCGCGAAGTGCAAGGCCGACGCCGTGACCCATGTCGCCGGGCATCAGGATGGCGATGGTTTGAATGCTCATGTTTGCGGTCCTTTTCTTTGCAAATTCTTCAAGCAGCGAAGCCGGTTAGCACTTCGCCGGCGGCTTTCTGGTTTTCGACGGGGCCGTCCGCATCGACGACGCGGGTGCCGTTGATCCACACCCCGTGGACGCCGACGGCATCCGTCGTCAGCCGGTGTGCACCCGCGGGCAGGTCGAAGACACGGCGCTTCGGACCGCGGGCGATGGTTTTCGGATCAAACAGCATCAGATCGGCGGCGAAGCCCTCGCGGATCAGGCCGCGCCCGGTAATGCCGTAAATCGAGGCGGGTTTTCCGGTCAGTTCATGCACCGCGGCGGCGATGCTCATCTTGCCAAGATCGCGCGCCCAGTGGCCAAGCAGGCTAAGCCCAAACCCGGCGTCGCAGAAAAACGTCAGGTGTGCGCCGGCATCGGACAGCGCGACGGAGGCGGCCGGATGGACCAGCATCTTGCCGACCGCATCCTCGTCGGAATTCAACAGCACAGCGGTGAAGATCGTTTCGAGATTTTCGTCGATGGCGATATCCAGCATCAGGTCCAGCGGATCGGCACCGCGTTCGGCGGCAATTTCCGCGAGCGTCTTGTGTTCCAGATCGCGATACGCGACCGTCGCCGCTTCGGTGATTTCGATCTTGTGCCATTCGCCGTTGAACAGCCGCACACCGGCGGGCGCGGCGAGTTCGTCTTTTACTGCCTGGCGCAGCGCCGGGTCCTTCAGCTTTTCCCGCAGTTCATCCCCGGACAGCTTCATCAGCGGCTGCCAGCTCTCGAAGCTTTCCAGCGGGTAGGCGGATTTCAGCGTGAAATCCATCGTCAGCGGACAGCACGACACTTGTCCCCAAAGTTCATGCCCGTTGGCGCGGGCCTCGGCGATCCGTGCCAACTCGTCCAGCGTGCCGGTCGGATTTGTCGAGTTGTGCAATAGCGCCGCGATCATGATCGGGCGGCCGGTTTTCTTTGCCAGTTCCTCAAGATACGCAACGTCCGTGCGGTTGCCCTTGGTCAGCATGAAGATGCCGCGTCCGGACTTGGCCATGGCCTGCACCAGCGCCAGCAATTCATCGTCGTCGGCGAGGCGAGACGGCATCGGCACGCCGCCCCAACCGTTGTGCTGCGGTGCGGTCGACGTCGCAAAGCCGACAGCGCCCGCAGCCATGCCTTGTTCGACGATGGCGCACATCTGATCGACTTCTTCTTTCGTTGCCGAACGTTCCGTTGCCGCCGCCCCCATGACATAGGTCCGGATCGAGCTGTGGCCCAGAAAACAAGCGACGTTCGGCACCACGCCCTTGGCGCGCAGCATGTCGACGTACTCGGGAAAAGTTTCGAAGCTCCAGTCGATGCCTTCGCGCAGCGCGTCCAGCGACATGCCTTCGACCTGCGTCAGGTTTTTCATGACCAGATCGCGGTCTCCTTCCTTGCAGGGGGCGATGGTGAAACCGCAGTTCCCCATGACGACCGTCGTGACGCCGAGTGCAGGCGACGGGCGGACCCCGGAATCCCATGTGATCTGCGCATCGAAGTGCGTATGGCTGTCGATGATGCCGGGCATCAGTGCAAGGCCGTCGGCGTCGATTTCCTGGGCGCCCGGCGCGTCGATGTTCTGCCCGACGGCTGCGATTATACCGTCTTTCACCCATATATCGGTTTCCGGCTGGGCATCCGCGCCCGAGCCGTCAAAAAGCGCCGCGTTGCGGATGATGAAACTCATGAAACCTCCAAAGGGGAATATTTGTACTTACCTGGATACGGACAAGCTTAAATGTCGCCCGCCGGAGGGTCACGCCTTAAGCGTTGGGTTTTCTGCGTCGAGGATTACTTAAGAAACTCGATCTCGACGAAGGCGCATTCGAAGTCATTGCCGTTAAAGACGTTGTGTTCGACACCGACCTCGCGGAAGTACGGCACGCCGTTCTGCATCGGCGCAACGATGCGCTCGCCGGAACCTGTATCGATTTCGAGCTGTCCGTCGAACAGCGGCACGACGACGTAATCGTATTCGTGTCGATGCCAGCCGGTGTTGTCGCCTTTGTTCTTGAAGCGCCATTCCGTCACGCGGGTGCGGTCGTTGTCGATGAACACGGTCGGGGTCGCATTGCCGGTATCGCCAGAGCACATGATGCTTAGTCCTTGTCGGAGTGGCCGAGGTCTTTGCCCGGCGCGATAACGTCGCGGATCAACTGCTTCAGTTCCTTGCTCTCCGGGAAGCGGCCTTCGGTCTTGCGATCGAAAATCACTTTGCCGTCCGGTGTCTGGATACGGAACGTGCCGCCTTCGTCGGGAACCAGCGTCAGCGCGCCGATCTCGTCGGCGAACGTGAACAGCAGTTCCTGCGCCATCCAGGTCGCGCGCAGCACGAAGCGGCAGGTGCGGCAGTAATGAATCTCGATCACGGGTTTGGGCATGGTTCGCTCCTGCATGGGAATCATTAGTTAAGCTTCGCCGCCCGGCGGACGTTGCGTCAACGCCGATTTGATCAGGCCGAAGAATACCGGCGGCATGGCGGTGCCTTCGAAGCACCATCCCAGGTGCACACCGCATCCGAGGCACACCGCCAGATTCCAGGCATATCCCGGAAACCACGTAAATTCCTCGGTCGGGGTGCCTTCATCCGTGGCGCCGGGGGCTTCCTTGAAACACGCGATGCGGAACACGCGCCCGGCCGGATTGATAAACACGCGCTCGTGCCCGCCCACATCAACCGCCCAGCGCATCCGCGTGAGAAGATGGCCGCACTTGGCGCAGTAAATGGCATCGTCGGTGCCGGTGTCGGACTCGGTCTTATTCTCTACTTTTGGTGCTTTTTGTAGCATGGCCAGATAATACCACAGACCGTCACCCAGAACTTGCTTCAGGGTCCATGGTTATACCGATCAAATGCTTTGCGGAAAGCTTATGGGCCCCAAATCAAGTTTGGGATGACGATGCGGGTGTATCCGCGGATTCCGTCTTTTTTTGCCCGATCTTGCTTTCCTCGCCCTTGAGTAGGCGGCGGATGTTGTCCTTGTGGCGGATGATCGAAACGACAGCGAGGCCGGCGGCCATCATCGCGACCGGCTGATTGCCGCCGCCGAACCACATGGCGATCACCGGCGAGGCGAGGATCGAGAGGATCGACGCGAGTGACGAATATTTGAATGCTCCAGCGACCAGAAGCCAGACGCAGCACGTCAGGATGCCGACCGGCCAAGAGACGGCAATCAATGCCCCAAGCGTCGTTGCGACCCCTTTGCCGCCCTTGAATTTCAGCCAGACCGGGAAGTTGTGCCCCATGACGGCGGCGAACGCCGCGACAATCCCGGCCAATTCGCTGAAGTGCATGAAGATCAGCGCCGCAACCGCCCCCTTGGAGGCATCGAGAATCAGAGTCAGGAAGGCCAGAAACTTATGCCCCGTGCGCAGCACGTTGGTCGCGCCGATGTTTCCCGATCCGATGGTTCGGATATCGATTCCGACCATGCGCGTCAGAACCAGCCCCCACGGGACCGACCCGAGCAGATAGCCGCAAATCGCCGCTGCCGCGACGATGATCTTGGGATCGAGGTTTTCCATAAGCTCAGTCGGCCACGAAAACCGTGCGGCCGTCAATAACGGTGCGGATCACCGCGCCCTGCATCAACCGTCCGTCGAACGGCGTGTTCTTGGATTTTGACAGCAGCTTGTCGGCTTCGACTTTCCAGCCGCGGTCCAGATCGAACAGGATCAGATCGGCGGGACGTCCTTGCGCCAATCTGCCGGCACGGAGTTTCAGAAGATCGGCCGGCGCCGACGTCACGAAACGAAGCGCATCCAGCACCGAAATATGCCCGTTGTGATAAAGCTCCAGCGTGACCGCCAGCAGCGTTTCCAAGCCGACACCCCCGGTCGCAGCGGCGGAAAACGGCAGGCGCTTAGATTCTTCGTCCTGCGGTGTGTGGTCTGATGCAATACAGTCGATAGTGCCATCCTTGATCGCGTCGACGATGGCGCGACGGTCGCTTTCGTCGCGGAGCGGCGGCGATAGCTTGGCGAATGTCCGATAATCGCCGATGGCGACTTCATTCAGTGCGAAATAGGGCGGTGCCGTGTCGCAGGTGATGGGCAGGCCGCGCGCCTTGGCCTTGCGAATGGCGTCCACGGCTTCGACGGTCGAAACGTGCGCGATGTGCAGCCGCCCGCCGGTCAGTTCGACAAGGCGAACATCACGCTCGATCATCATCACCTCGGCTTCGCGGGGAATCCCGGAAAGGCCGAGCCGGGTCGCTGTCTCACCCGCGTTCATGGCGCCGCCGGCGGCCAGCGACGGCTCTTCCGGGTGCTGGCAGATCAAAAGATCGAAAGTGCGCGCGTACATCATGGCACGGCGCATGACCTGCGCATTGGCGACGGCACTGAACCCGTCGGTGAAGGCGACTGCGCCGGATTCGGCCAATAGGCCCAGTTCGGCGATTTCCTTGCCTTTGAGGCCCTTGGTTACGGCGCCGTAGGGATAAACCTTGGAAAGCCCTTCGAGGCGGGCCCGGCGGGCGACGAATTCGACCACCGACATGTCGTCGATAACAGGATCGGTATTCGGCAGACAGACCATCGCCGTGACACCGCCCTTTGTCGCAGCGCGCCCGGCGCTGGCGAAGGTTTCCTTGTAGTCCTCGCCGGGTTCGCCCAAATGCACGCGCATGTCGATCAGGCCAGGTGCGAGGCAAAGGCCATCACAGTCGATGACGGTGACGCCCTCAAGCGCCAGATCGGCGGTAACGCCGGGTCCGACCTGCTTGATCAGCTCGCCTTCGGTTAACACACCACCGACGGCATCGAGCCCGCTTGCGGGGTCGAGCAGCCGGGCGCCGACGTAGGCGACCCGTCCCGGTGTGCGATCTGCCTTGAGTGCCATCTACAAGTTCCTCTGCAGATGTTCTTCGAGATTGGCGGTCAGGATTTCCAGCGCCGCCATGCGCACGGCGACGCCCATTTCAACCTGTTCGTGAATGGCGCTGCGACCGAAATCGTCGGCGACTTCGCTGTCGATCTCGACGCCGCGGTTCATCGGCCCCGGATGCATGATCAGGGCATTTGGTTTCGCGCCTTCCAGTTTCTCGTAGTCGAGGCCGAAGAAGTGAAAATATTCGCGGACCGACGGCAGATAATTGCCGTCCATGCGCTCCTTCTGCAGACGCAGCATCATGACGATATCGCAGTCCTGCAACCCTTCGCGCATGTCGTTGAAGACCTCGACGCCCATGTGCTCGATCCCTGTCGGGATCAACGTGCGCGGCGCGATCAGCCGCACGCGCGCGCCCATGGTCGTCAAAAGGTGAATGTTCGAGCGCGCAACGCGTGAATGCAGGATGTCGCCGCAAATGGCGATCCTGAGGCCCTGTATCTTGCCGACACGGCGGCGAATCGTCAGTGCGTCCAGCAATGCCTGCGTCGGGTGTTCGTGCTGGCCGTCACCGGCGTTGATCACGGCGCAGTTCACTTTCTCGCTCAACAGCTTCACCGAGCCTGATTCCGGGTGGCGAACGACAAGCACGTCCGGGTGCATGGCGTTCAGCGTCATCGCCGTGTCGATCAGGGTTTCGCCCTTTTTCACCGAGCTGGTCGCGACCGACATGTTGATGACGTCGCCGCCAAGCCGTTTGCCCGCCAGCTCGAACGAGGTGCGGGTACGCGTCGAATCTTCGAAAAAGAGGTTGATGATGGTGCGCCCGCTCAGCACCGCTTTTTTCTTGTCGGCCTGACGGTTCTGCTCGACGTAGCTCTCGGCACGGTCGAGAAGAGCGGAAATTTCAATGGGATTGAGACCCTCGATACCGAGGAGGTGCTTATGAGGAAAGCCGAATGGGCCAGTGCCGTCGTTCATAGGCGCGCACTATATGTCCGCTTGGGGTCGGATCGCAAGCGTCAAGATGAAGCCCTTATCCACCGTGACGGCATGGCTTGAGGTCGCGGGATCGCGTAGTATGTTTCCGGTTCGGCGATTCGGCGTGCACCGTGCGGGCACGACCGTGGGAAAGTTTTATGGAAGAGTATTTAAAGGCCCACGACAGACTGGGCCGGCTTCTGAAAAAGGACATTGTGTTCGTCGTGGGTGCGACGCGCTGGGGCACGTCGTGGGTGCAACAGTGCCTGGACACCCATCCCAGGGTGCTGTGCAAGGGCGAGGGTCATTTCACCGACAGCCTCTTTCCCGGTCTCGCCAAACTGGTCGATCAATACAATCAGGATGCCGAGCGTATTGGCAATCGCATGCAACTGGCCGGGCTGCCCGGCAATGCGGCCGGATTCACGTTCGATGACGTCGAATATCTGATGCGCACCGCCGTCATGCTGATGTTCCAACGCTGGGTGCCGGACGACAATGAAGACGAAATTACCTGCATCGGTGAAAAGACGCCCGAGCACGTTCTGTCGCTGGAACTGCTCGACCGGCTGTTTCCGGATATGCGCATCGTGCATGTGGTGCGCGACGGGCGGGACGAAGCGGCGAGCGCGTGGGACTTCAACATGGGGATTTCCAAGGGCGAGTTCCCGAGGCGCTATCCTAGCTTTGCCGATTTCGCCGAGACGTTCGCCCGCAACTGGTCGCGTTCGGTCGGCGCGGCGCGGCGCTTCGGGCGGCTGAACCGCCGCCGTTACTATCAGATCAAGGCAGAGGAACTGATCGAGGAACCGGCGCCCATTGTCCGCCGGTTGTTCCGCTTTTGCGATGTCGAGGACAAGGAAGACATTGTCCAGGCCAGCATCCGCCAAGCTTACCAGGTCGCGCCGCTCGATCTTGATCCCGGTGTCTGGAACAAGCGGTTCGACGACGATGCGACCAAACGGTTCCACCGCCAGTCCGGCGAGTTGCTGAAATTGCTGAATTACACCGTTGCCGCCTGATCTTTAAGGCGCGGCGGCGAGCGCGCGTCTGGACGTGGCAATCCCAACAAGGTTTGCGCTGAAGCCTATTACAAGCACCGCGCAGCACAGCAGAAACAGTTTTGCGTATTTATGCTCCAGCCCGCTCAGGCTGCCGACGATCCCGGTATATCCGCTGGTTTCGAGGAAATACAACGCAGCTGCGCCCACTGCACTAAAGAACGAGACCAGATAGCTCCAGACAGGTATGTCGGTGCGGCCCATGAAAACCGAGAGGACGATCACCGGCGTCAGGTACATTGAGGCGGTACCGCTGACGGCGACGGCGCCGAAAAGGTCTTTGCTGCCGAGAAAAAGAAATCCCAATCCCCCGATCATGAACAGCACCATGACGATCCGGCCATTGGCGATGTTTTCCGCGGCAACGCGCATATCGGAAATTGCGAGCTTCGCGGCGGAGGACAATGTCGAGTCGAGCGTCGAGATCGCCGACACGATCAATGCCAAGTTAAACAGCATCATCGTTTCGTCGCCGAGCAACCGGGTCAACGCCACGACCATGTTTTCGCCTTCCAGCTTGTTCAGTCCAGCGACGATGCCGAGCATCCCGAAGGCGAGAATGCAGAGAACGCTAAGCCACGCGGCATGCAGAAAGCTTTTGCGCGTCGTTGCCCTGTCGGCAAGAAATCCACGGTCCATCATGACCGGGTCGTGCATGGGGTAGCTCAGGACCTGCAGCGCGGCGACGGCGATAAGCACCCAGCCCGGCGACGTCATGTCCGGGCTGCTTCCCAGAATTGTCGGCAGGTCGAACAACGGCCCGGTGATCGTTTGTAGCGTCATGACGGCCAGCACGATCAGAAGTGCGGCCATCTGCAGGACATCGGTGCGGAGTGACGCTCTGAGACCGCCCATCATCGAGTAGGCCAGCCCGAACAACGCCATGGCAACGACTGCGGCAACATAGTTGCTACCACCGGCGGTGCCGAAAATCAGGCCGATGACGATCAGATTGGCGAAGACTTCGGACAGCAACCGAAGCGCGATCACGGCATTGTAGCAGGCTGTGCCGGTGCGCCCGAAACGGTCATGCAGGAACGACTGAATGCTGCCGAACCCATGCTGGAACCGGATACGGTCGACGATTGCAGCACCCGTCAGAAAGGACAGGTAATAGGCGGCGTACGCAAGCGTTCCGGCGATTCCGTAGTAATACCCAAGAACCGCCGCATTCATCAGAGAGCGGGCGAAGATCCAGGTCGTGACTTGCGACAGAACAAGCGTCAGAAGCTTCGGGGCCTCTCCGGTATCGCTTTGTCCGCGAAAGAAGCCATCGGCGGTGACGTGCTTCGGCGAAACAAGCAACGTTCCGATGGCGAGCGCGGCAATGATTAAGGCTAAAGTGATCGACATCATGCTTCCTTTGGATCGTGTGCGGATTGCGGGCATGGGCGAACCGATGCGCCTTTCCGGTATACGTGCCGCCTGGCATCGCTCCGGAAAAGTCACATCTGGTTGATCCCGAAACGGGACAATCGACTCAGTGAAGCATCAACGCCAGTATCAGCGGCAGGGTGAAGGCCGCGCCCAGGTGGGTCACTGTGACGATCGCCGCTGCGGCCGGGGCGTCACTCCCCATCTGTCGTGACACGACATAACTTGTCGATGACGTTGGCAGGGCGGCAAAGAGTACCGGCACGATCAGGGCGTATCCTTCAAGCCCGAATGCGAAGCCGAGCCCATAAGTCAGTGCCGGCTGCAACAGAAGCTTGAGGAAGCAAGTCAGGATGACAGCCGATCCGGCATTGCGGACGGCATGCAGGGTCAAACCGGCGCCGACGGCCATCAGCGCCATCGGCAAGGATGCGCGGCTCAGAAGATCGAGCGTCGAACTGACGACCGGCGGTAACTGCCACCCGGTCAGATTGAACAGGCCGCCCAGAAGGCAGCCGACAATCAGCGGATTGCGAACGCTGTCGAGGATGACACCTTTCCAGCCTTTTGATCCGCCGGGGCGGTCGAGCCATTTCAGGTGCCCCCAGACACCGAGATAATTGATGGTGACCGCGACGGCAAAAAGGCTGACCGCCAGCTCGCCTGTGGCGGCATCACCGAAAATCCCGAGAACCATCGCGATCCCGACGTAGGCGTTTGAACGAAACCCACCCTGAAAGACGGAAACAAACCGTTCGGGGCTCATCGCGAGTGGACGTCTGAAGGGGACCGCCGCGCACGCCGTCAGATGAATGCCGATGACGATGATCGCGGCGATCGGCAAGGCGACACCCCAGTCAATATGCGCGCCTGAAATTTTCAGGAACAGCAGCGCTGGAAACAGCCAGTTGAAGGTGATTTTCTCGGCATAACGCCAGAACTCGTCGTTGAACCCGGCTTTTGCCTTCAGAAAGGCCCCGAATCCGATGATCAGAAAGATCGGCGCGATGGCGGCGAAGACGTGATCCATCAGCTTCGACCGGTAACGCTGTCGAGTGCGCCCTGGAGGATGTAGCTCGCGGCCATTTTGTCGACCACGTCCTTGCGGCGCCCGCGGCTCATATCCGCTTCGGAAACAAGGATACGTTCGATGGCCGCCGTCGACAGGCGTTCGTCCCAGAGCGCGTAAGGCAAATCCAGTTGCATCGCCAGTTCCCGGGCAAGATCCCGCGTCGCTTGCGAACGCGGACCTTCGTTGCCGTCCATGCCGATCGGCAAACCGGCCAAAAGACCGCCGATTTCCTCGGTGCTGATAAACTCTCTGATTTCAGCGACAGCGGGTGCCAGTTTCTTGGTGCGTTGCAGGGTCTTCAGCGGGCTGGCAATCATGAACAGCGGGTCGGATATCGCCAGACCGATGGTTTTATCGCCGATATCCAGTCCCAGCAGCCGTTTGCCCGCCGGCATGGCATCGATCAGTGACTGAACGGTTTCATGAATTTGCGGTTTGGGCATTCCGGGTCGCTTTTCAACGGGTGGCATGATGCGAAAGACTTGGATATCATAGACTTACGCCGGTGACATGGGGTTTTCGAAGGTTCACGAGGATTTTCGAAATGGCTGGCGGTTTGGACGAGGTGCCATCAAATGAACGCGATGCGGCTGCGGCACGGCATGCGGATATTCGGACGGCACGTGGTGGCGCTTGCCGCCACGGGGGTCCTCGTCTTTGCCGCGCCCCATGCGGGCGCTGCGGAGATGGAATTCATGGGCACGCCTGTGACCCCCGCGTCTGGCAAGTATCTGGTGGAAAAGGATGTAAATGTTCGCGATGCGCCGAAAACCGCCGGTAAGCGGCTGTCAGGCCTGAAAGCCGGGGATATCGTCAGCGTCATCGGACGCGCCGGCAAGACGGCGTGGCTTGCGGTGGTCGAGGACGGCAAACCGCTGGGCTTCGTTTATGGAACCGTTCTGTCGCCCGTGATCGACGGAGAAATCGAGGAAGATGTGACCGGCGAGTTGCGGTTGGGGGCCGGGCATCGTTGCGGTTATCGGGTGCATTTCGTCGGCAAGGCGGGCAAAGATTCGGATGCCTCGGATGCGTCGTTTCGCGCTTCGGATTATGAAGTCAGCATCGTCTGCGAACGTCGTGGAAAGCGTATTCGATTCCCGGCACAGATGTTCATGACCGAAGTGCCTTATGACGGCTCCAACAAACGCCAGGTTTTCCAGATCAATGTCGATCTGCTCGATGGGGTGCATGCGCTGCCGGATGTTTTTTCGACGACCATGTTGTTCGATCTCGACAAGGGGGAGGTGCGCTTCGATACCATCGCTTTCCAGGTCTATGCGCGCGAAAGCGGCGGACTGGAATCGCTTCCCGCGACCAACGTGATGCGCGCCCTGTCGTCGGCCCTGGATATCGCCATGACGCACTGGTCCGATCAGGCCTGGGACGACATATTCGCACAGGCGGGCTAAACGCCTAGCGCCTTGCCGATGCGGATAGCGGGTGTTAGTTTCCGCGCGCGTTTTTACACCATTCACGTCTTACGGAGACCTCGATGTCGTTAACCAAGGACGATGTCCGCAAGATCGCGTTTCTGGCGCGTATCCGCGTGCCCGACGAACGTCTGGAACCGCTGGCGGGCGAGTTGAACAACATCGTCGGCTGGGTCGAGCAACTGGGCGAGGTCGATACCGCCGGTGTCGAACCGATGACCAGTGTGGTTGATATCGCGACGCCGATGCGCGCGGACGAGGTCACGGATGGCGGCATCCCGGAAAAAGTGCTGGCCAATGCACCCGATGGAGAGGGGCCGTTTTACGGCGTGCCGAAGGTGGTGGAATGAGCGACCTTCGCGACTGGACCATTGTTTCCGCTGCCGATGCCTTGACCAAAGGCGAGGTGTCTTCGGTCGAACTGACGGATGCCTTTATCGGTGCCATCGAGGCCGGGCAGTCCCTCAACGCCTTTATTACGGAAACGCCGGAAATTGCCCGTGAACGCGCCAAGGCGTCGGACGAGCGGCGCAAGAGCGGCGATGTGCGTGGCCCGATGGACGGCGTGCCGATCGGCATGAAGGACCTTTTCTGCACCGAAGGGGTGCGGACCACGGCGGCATCCCGCATTCTCGACAATTTTATCCCGACGTATGAAAGCACCGTCAGCGGCAATTTGCGCGATGCCGGTGCCGTGATGCTGGGCAAGACCAACCTCGACGAGTTCGCCATGGGCTCGGCGAATATCACGTCGTATTTCGGCACGGTGAAGAACCCGTGGACGCCCGAGGGTGCGAACGCAAACCTGGTGCCGGGCGGCTCGTCCGGCGGCTCGGTTGCGGCCGTTGCCGGCGGGTTGGCGATTGCCGCCACGGGGACCGACACCGGCGGCTCGATCCGCCAGCCGGCTTCGTTCACGGGCCTTGTCGGCATGAAGCCGACGTACGGGCGTTGTTCGCGCTGGGGTGTCGTTGCGTTCGCGTCGTCGCTCGATCAGGCCGGGCCGTTGACGCGGACGGTTGAAGACGCAGCCATCATGCTGCAGGCGATGGCGAGCCACGATCCGAAGGATTCGACATCGTTGCCCTTGGAACTGCCTGATTTTCGTGCCGCCTGTACGCGCGACGCCAAGGGGCTCCGTGTCGGCATTCCCAAGGAATACACGCTCGACGGCATGCCCGCCGATATTCAGAAGCTCTGGGAGCAAGGCGCACAGTGGTGCAAGGACATGGGCGCGGAAGTCGTCGAGGTTTCGCTGCCGCATACAAAATACGCGCTGCCGACGTACTATATCGTCGCGCCCGCCGAAGCGTCTTCGAACCTGGCGCGCTATGACGGCGTGCGTTATGGGCATCGCGTCCCGGGTGACAGCCTGGACGAAATGTATGAACTGACGCGCGGCGAAGGCTTTGGGGCCGAAGTGCAGCGCCGGGTCCTGATCGGGACCTATGTGCTCTCGGCTGGGTATTACGACGCCTATTACGTGAAGGCGCAGCAGGTTCGCACACTGATCGCCGAGGACTTCAAAAAGGTCTTCGCCGATGTCGATGTATTGTTGACACCGACAGCGCCGAGTGCAGCGTTCGCCGAGGGCGACAAAATGGACGACCCCATCGCGATGTACCTGAATGACGTATTTACCGTGCCCGCGTCGCTGGCCGGTTTGCCGGCGATTTCGGTGCCGGGCGGGAGCGATGCGGACGGTCTGCCGCTGGGCCTGCAGTTGATCGCAGGCGTGTGTCAGGAAGAAACGCTGTTCCGTGCCGCCAGTGCGCTGGAGCAAGCGGCGAACTTCACGGCGCGGCCGGAGGTGACGGTATGAGCTACCTTATTCAAGGCGAAACGGGCGATTGGGAAGTTGTGGTCGGTCTGGAAGTCCACGCCCAGGCGATCACGAACTCGAAGCTGTTTTCCGGCGCCCCGGCGACGTTCGGCGCCAAGCCGAACGAAAACGTGTCGCTGGTCGACGCGGCGATGCCCGGCATGCTGCCGGTGATCAACGAAATGGCCATAGAACAAGCGGTCCGTACCGGGCTCGGGTTGCGCGCGCAGATTAACAAATATTCCGTGTTCGAGCGGAAAAACTATTTCTATGCCGATTTGCCGCAGGGCTATCAGATCAGCCAGTTCCAGCATCCGATCGTTGGCGAGGGAACGGTGACGCTGGATATGGCCGACGGCTCCACGCACGAAGTCGGGATCGAGCGTCTGCATCTGGAACAGGACGCCGGTAAATCGATGCACGATCAGGATCCGAAGCGCTCCATGATCGATCTCAACCGCGCCGGGGTCGTACTGATGGAAATCGTCTCGAAACCGGATATCCGCTCGCCGGAGCAGGCTGGAGCGTATGTCAGAAAACTCCGCGCCATTCTGCGTTATCTCGGCACCTGTGACGGTAACATGGAAGAAGGTTCCATGCGCGCGGACGTCAACGTTTCGGTGCGCCCCAAGGGTTCGGACGAACTTCGTACCCGTGCCGAGATCAAAAACGTGAACTCGGTTCGTTTCGTTATGCAGGCGGTCGAGGCCGAGGCCGAACGTCAGGTCGGGGTGTGGGAAGACGGCGGCGAAGTAGTCCAGGAAACACGTCTGTTCGATCCGAGCCGGGGCGAAACGCGCTCTATGCGCTCCAAGGAATTCGCGCACGATTACCGTTACTTCCCGGACCCGGACCTTCTGCCTGTGCGCTTTGACGATGATTTTATCGAACGCATCAAGGCGACGCTGCCGGAACTGCCCGACGACAAGAAGCAGCGCCTCATCGACGACATCGGCCTTTCCGCCTATGACGCGGGCGTGCTGGTCGCGGATCAGGAAACCGCCGCCTATTTTGAAGTCGCAGCAGAAGGGCGAGACGCCAAGACCGTCGCCAACTGGCTGACCACGAACCTGTTCGGCGCACTGAACAAGATGAGCAAAGCGATCGGCGAAAGCCCGGTTTCGGCGCAGCATCTGGGTGAGCTTGTCGGCCTGATCGAAGACGGCACGATTTCGTCGAAGATCGCCAAGGACGTATTCGATATCATGCTCGAAACCTCGCAGGCACCCGGCACCATCGTCGAGGAAAAAGGCCTGAAACAGATCACCGATACCGGCGCTATCGAGGCCATCGTCGATCAGGTCATCGCCGATAATCCGGCGCAGGCTGACGAAGTGCGCGGTGGCAACGACAAGGCCATCGGCTGGTTCGTCGGTCAGGTGATGAAGGCGTCACAGGGCAAGGCCAACCCGGGGCAGGTGAACGGATTGTTGCGTCAGAAGTTGCTGGGTTAATCCCCCTCACCTAACCTCTCCCCCTTCAAGGGGGAGAGGGATGAGTTCGCAGTGCGCTTCAACAGGGTCCCTCTCCCCTACGAAGTGGGGGAGAGGACAGGTGAGGGGGCTAGTCGACAGGCTCCCGATACCACGCATAGGTTTTCGCTAGCCCTTCATCAAGCGCGACCGACGGTTTCCAGCCAAGCTCAAGCAGCCGCGCAGAATCCAGCATCCGTTTCGGCATGCCGTCAGGGCGGTCGGCATCCCAGACCAGCGATCCTTCGTAGCCGACGGCATCTTTGATCATGTCGGCTAGGTCGCGGATCATGGTGCCTTCGCCGGTGCCGACGTTGATCGGCACGGGGTCGGCATAATGTTTCAGCAGGTAGACGAGCGCGTCCGCCAGGTCGTCGATATACATGAACTCGCGGATCGGTGTGCCAGTCCCCCAAAGCTCGACCGTCGGCGCGCCGGTTTCCTTCGCCGCATGAAACTTGCTCATCATCGAAGCAACGACGTGGCCTTCATCGGGATCGAAGTTGTCGCCGGGACCATAGACGCTGGACGGCTGCGCCGAGATGAAGTTGTAGCCGTGTTCGGCGCGGTACGCCTGACACATTTTCATGCCGGTGATCTTGGCCAGCGCATACCACTCGTTGGTCGGTTCCAGCGGCCCGGTCATGAGTGCGTCTTCGATGATCGGCTGCGCGGCAAGCTTGGGATACGTACACGCCGCGCTCAGATACAAAAGCTTGCCGACGCCCGTCTTCCGCGCCGCTTCGATCACGTTGAGTGCAATCGCCGCGTTGTCGTAGAGGAATTTGGCCGGGTAGGTGCTGTTGGCGCGAATGCCGCCGACGTGCGCGGCGGCGACGACAACCGCATCGGGCTTGTTGTCCGCAAACCAGGCCTCGGTGTCGGCTTGCCGGGTCAGGTCGAGGTCGGTATGCGCAGCCGTCAGCACGTCGCAGCTTTCGCCGCCGAGCCTTTTGACGAGCGCGCCTCCGACAAGGCCGGTGTGCCCAGCGACGTAAATGCGCTTTCCTGTGACATCGAAATCCATGCGCTAAATGACCCGATTGACGGCGTCGATGCAAGAGGCGGAGATTGGCAGACGCGCAAGCGTGGATTACGTTCGCGCCATGACGGACCCGCACCTCCCGGACCCGATGATCGAGATCGCCGACGACGGCACGCCCGTTTCCGGCGTATCGGGGGACGTCTATTTTTCAAAGGCAGGTGGGGTTGCGGAAACGCGTCATGTTTTTCTGAACGGTATCGGTGCGCCCGAGACCTGGACGCACAGGGACCGTATGCGGATTGGCGAATTGGGTTTCGGTACGGGGCTGAATTTCCTCGTCGCGTGGCACGACTGGAAAAAAGCAGCGCCCGAAGGCGCGCAACTCGACTATCTGGGGGTCGAGGGGTTTCCGATCTCAAAGGAAACGCTCGCCGGCATTCTGGCGTGTATACCCGAACTTGCCGACGAAGCGGCTGCTTTGCTGGCGCAGTGGCCGCCGCGCGTTGGCGGCGTGCACCGGTTGCACTTCGACGGCGGAAAGGTGCGCCTGACGCTTTTGTTCGGCGATGCCTTGCCGATGCTGAAAGCTGCGTGCGGCAGTGTCGATGCGTGGTTTTTGGATGGTTTTGCGCCGAGAAAGAATCCGGAAATGTGGACGTCCGAGGTGCTGACCGAGGTCGCACGGCTGAGCGCACCCGGCGCAAGGCTGGCCACCTTCAGCGCCGCGGGTGCCGTCAGGCGGGGACTGGGCGAGCTGGGGTTCGAGGTTACCAAACGCGATGGCTTCGGCCATAAACGAGACTGCGTCGCCGCGACGTTTCCCGGTGATTCTTCCCCGGCGGCACCGTTGAAAATCGCCGTTATCGGGGCGGGGATCGCGGGAGGCGCGCTCGCCCGTGCGTTGGGCCGTCGCGGGCATCGTATTACGCTGATCGACAGGGCGCCCGCGCCCGGTTCGGCGGCGTCGGGTAATCCGGCGGCACTGCTGGCGCCCCGGTTGCCGCGTGAACGGACGGCCTTGGGCCGTATCATGGCGCAAAGTTACCTATATGCGGTTCGCTACTACGATGCACTTGCCGGCGAAGGTGCAGGGGTTTGGCTGGGCACGCGGGGCAGCCTGGCGTTGGCCAGAAACGATGACGAGGCGGAACGTCAGTCGCGCGCCTTAGCTGCTTTCGGCTGGCCGGACGACATCATGCGGCGCGTCGGCGCGGATGAAGCATCAAGGCGCGCAGGTGTCGCCGTCGACAAGCCCGGATTGTGGTTCCCGGATGCCGGCACGCTCTGCCCCGGTGCGATCACGGCGCATTTGTGTGCCGAAGCCGAATATGTCTGCGCAGACGTCGGCACACTTGCGCGAGAACGGGGCAACTGGCGGCTGATTGATCCGAATGGGAGCATCATTGGAAGCTACGACTCCGTGGTTGGTGCCGCCGGTGTCGGCTTGATCGATCTGATGGCCGACAAAGGCTGGCCGCTCCGGGCCAATCGGGGGCAACTGGCGTACCTGCCGGAAACGCCGAAAGGGCCCAAGGTGCCGGTGACGTATGGGGGGTATCTGTCGCCCGCCGTCGATTTGCCGGGCGTCGGCAAGGGCCACGTGCTGGGGGCGACCTATGCACGCCGTGACGAAGTCGCGGATGCGGACTGGGAAAGCCTGCGCGACAGCGACACGGCGCAAATGCTGGAGATGATGGGTGAGCATCTGCCGTCGATGGGGGCGCCGCTGCCGTTGGGGGGGCGTACGGCGCTTCGCACGACGATCCGCGATTATGTGCCGCTCGCGGGGAAGGTAACGGACGGCCTTTATGTTCTGGGTGGACTGGGATCGCGCGGGTTTTTGACCGCGCCGCTGTTGGCGGAGTTGATCGCCGATCAGATCGCCGGTGCGCCGCTGCCGCTGGAAGCGGACTTGGTTCAGGCGCTCAATCCGGGTCGGTTTACTTAACCCGCCTGCGACTTGGCGTGAGAGAACATGGTCTGAACCATCGCGTGCAGCCCGTTCGATCGGCTCGGGCTGAGATGCTCGTCCAGTCCGATCCCTTCGATAAACGTCGGCGGTGTGGCGAGGATTTCTTCGGGCGTCCGATCGGAGTATATCCGCAGCAGGATCGCAATCAGCCCAGACACGATTGCAGCGTCCGAAGCAGCATGAAAAACAAGGCGACCGTCAACGGTTTCCGGTTTCAGCCAGACTTGCGACTGGCAGCCCCGCACCTTGTAAACATCGTTCATCCATTCCTCGGGGAACGGCGGCAACCGCTTGCCGAGGTCGATGATATGCTTGTAGCGGTCCATCCAGTCGTCCAGAAACTGAAATTCCTCGATCAGCTCTTGTTGGACTTCCGCAATGCTTTGCTGCGCGTTTTCTTGGCCGTCCGCCATAACCGGTCCTCAATTCACGTAATGATGCTGCCGTGCGTGGTCTGTAAGTGATTGTCCTTGCTAGATAACCTGTTCGCACCTGCTTTTCCACCCCGATCAGGGTTGCAAGTGCATGCGGGCGCGCTATTTTAGGCACCGAAGGCTCCCGATCAGGGGCAAACGACACTGGCACAGAGATATCCCGTGAAACGTCTCAAGAATATTGCGAAATACACCATCGGCGAACCGGTCCGTCATCGGATTTACGGATTCCGTGGCGTGGTGTTCGACGTGGACCCGGAATTCGCCAACACCGACGAATGGTATCAATCGATCCCGGCGGAGTCGCGGCCCCGCAAGGACCAGCCGTTTTATCACCTGTTCGCCGAGTCGACGGAGCATTCGCCGTACGTGGCTTATGTATCAGAGCAAAATCTCGTGCCGGATGAAGACGACGATCCGATCAGCCATCCTGAAATGGTCGATTACTTTGACGGCCTTGAAGACGGGCGGTACGTGCCGCGGATTTTGCTGAACTGACGTTTCGGTGCGGGTGCGCGATCTGCGTGCCTTTAAACGTACCTGCCGGTCAGGTGTGCTTTTCCAGATAATCGCGAACCTCGAACACCAGATCCGGTTGCGGTTTGGTGAATTGGACCGCCAATTGATCGTCCCACTGGCGCACCACCTTGGCGTGGCCGCGAAGCTCGAAATCCTCGCCGTTCGGCTTCAGGATCACGTGAAATTCAAAATATTGATTTGCCTGCAGGCTGTCGTCGTATTCGGTGACGCGCATACCACCCTCGGAGAGATCGCCGAGCGGATAGGTTTCGCCATAGATGCGAACCTGCTCTCCATTGGCGGCGATGCGATCATGCTCGCGCTTATTGTCGCCGCCGTCTTTCTTTTTTCCAAATCCGAACATGGGCATATATTCTCACGACTTGCAGACCCTGTCCATTAGGCGTTCCAGAAACGCTTCACCTTTGCCGACCTGGTCCAAGCTTATGAATTCATTGGGTTTATGGGCCTGGTCAATGCTGCCGGGACCGCATACCACGCACGGAATGCCACCCCTGTGCTGGAACAGACCCGCTTCGGTCCCGAACGCGACCTTGGCATGATCGTTGCGCCCGGCGAGTTGTTTGACGAACGTGACAACGTCGTCGTCGACCTTCATATCGAGCCCGGGCATATCGTTATAGCAATCGATGTCGATCCCGGTGGACGGGTCGATGGCTTTCATTTCAGGCTCCAGCACCTCTTTGGCGTAGCGCATGAAGTCGCCTTCAAGGGCATCGGGATCGTCGCTGCCGATGTAGCGGAATTCGAACTGTACCCGGCAATCCTTCGGCACGATGTTGAGTGCGGTGCCGCCCTGGATGACGCCGGTATGCACGGTCGTATGCGCGACGTCGTAAAGCTCGTCGAAGGGGCCGTCGTTTTGCAATCCGCGCGCCATACCTTGCAGGTGTGCGATCAGCCGCGCTGCGTATTCAATGGCGTTGACGCCTTGCGGCGCCAGGCTCGAATGCGCCTCAAGTCCATGCACATGCGCGTTGTAGCTGCGTTTGCCCTTATGACCGGTGATGACCTGCATGCTGGTCGGCTCGCCGATGATCGCCATACGCGGCTTGATCGGCAGACCGTTGATCATTTCGATCATCGGCCGCACGCCGACGCAACCGACTTCCTCGTCATAGGAAAATGCCAGATGTAATGGCGTATCCAGACCGCGCTCGATGAATTTAGGCAAAGCTACCAACACCAAAGCGATGAAGCTTTTCATGTCTGACGTGCCACGCCCGAACAGCTTACCGTCCTTTTCGATCACGTTGAACGGATCGGAATCCCAATTCTGGCCGTCGACCGGCACCACATCGGTATGCCCCGAAAGCATCACGCCGGGCTTGTCGGTTGGGCCGACGGTCGCGTACAGATTTGCCTTGCTGCGATCTTCGTTCGGCACCAGTGTGCTCTCGATGCCCAGCCCGGAGAGATAGTCCTGAACGTAATTGATTAGATCCATGTTCGAATCCCGGCTAGTCGTATCGAACGAGATCAGCTTCGAGATCATTTCAAGGCTTTCCGGCGACGGCATGTAGCAAATCTCCCAATCAAGTATGCGCGCTAAGCAACCAAATTGACGTTTTGCGCCGGGTTTGCAAGGGTTTCATCGAAAGCAGGGACGTAGATGAACGCAACGCTTAACGAAACGATCACCGGCCTCATGGTCAAGCACCGCGCGGCGCAGTTTTTGCTGCTGAAGCAGCTTGTGCAGACCGCGACGCAGGCACGTGGTGATGGCCTGACCCAGGCGGCCGAAAAGATTGCCGGTTTTCTTGAAGCGCTGGAATTCGAGGTCGAGCGTCATGCGCCTGACACTGAGCGGCTGGAAGCGCTGGACCGCGCCCCGGTAACGAACCTTGTTGCCAGAAAGCGTTTCGGCGACGGCCCGATTCTGGCGTTCGTCAGCCATGTCGATACCGCCGAAGCGCATCCGGGCTGGACCTTCGAGCCGCTCGGCGGCGACATCGTCGACGGGTGTTTGTATGGACTGGGGACGGTGTCGGGCAAGGGCGACCTGGTGGCGCAGGTCTATGCCGTGCTGGCGTTGATCGAGGCAGGGGCAGACCTGAACGGCGCCGTCGAGCTGCATATAAGCTTCGACGGCGAAAGCGGTGGCGCACTTGGCGCGCGGTGGCTTTTGGCCCAGGAATTGGTGAAGCCGGACATGGTCATCGCCGGTGGCCCGGCAAGGGGCGTGGCGACACATTCCACCGGCACCATGGTCCTCAATGTCGAGGTGCGGGGCAAAACAGCGCCCGCGCATGCGCCGGAGCAGGGCGCAGATGCACTGGAAGCAGCCAGCCATGCGCTGTCCCGGCTGTACCAGTTCCGAGGCGGGTTGAAAGGCCATGCCTCGGAAATGCCCGGTCTCGGCGCCCCATCGCTGGTGGTCGAGAACATAATGGCCGGTGACGCGACCGGCGGTGTCCCGGATTTCGTCCGCTTCCGCATAGACCGGCGCCTGCTGCCTGAAGAAGATCCGGTGCAGGTCGAAAAGCAGCTGACCAATCTGATCGGCAGCACCATCGCCAAGATGCCCGGCACGCGTTGCCGTATCCGCCGCGCCGCGCTTATCCCGGCGATGGGTAATGATGACGCGGTGGAACCCTTGGTGGCGGCGCTGTCGAAGACGCTGGCAGCCAAGCTGAACGAATCGTCCGAGGTACGTGGGATCGCCTATGACCACGAAGGTCGACACTATGCAGCGGTCGGCATTCCGACGGTCATGTACGGCGCAGGGCCGCTCGATCCTGTCGCTGCGGGCCTGCACAGTGCCGACGAGAATCTGGTGCTCGACGATTTGCGCCTGGCCACCGAGGTGCTGGCTTTGACGGCAATGGATCTGCTGTCCAAAGACTAATCGAGGTCAAAGGCGTTCTTGTAATCGAGTTTAAGCGCCGGATCCTGATCTTCTTTTTTCAAATAGCAGTTGCCGCACACCAGCACTTCGATCTCAGAACCCATGAAGCAGCGGAATGCGTCTTCCGGGGTGTTGACGATCGGTTCGCCACGCACGTTGAAGCTTGTGTTGACGACGACCGGACAGCCGGTCTTTTTCTTGAACGCGGAGATCAGGGCGTGATACCGGGGATTGGTCTCGGCGTGTACGGTCTGGATACGCGCGGAATAGTCGACGTGTGTTACCGCGGGGATATCCGAGCGCGGCACGTTAAGCTTTTCGATTCCGAACAGAGCGTTTTCTTCGTCCGTCATTGCGCGGCGTCGCTTTTCGACAACCGGGGCAACCATCAGCATGTATGGGCTGTCGGCATCGATATCGAACCAGTCTGATACGTCCTCGCGCAATACCGACGGAGCAAAGGGCCTGAAGCTTTCCCGGTATTTGACGCGTAGATTGAGAGTTTTTTGCATTTCCTCGGAGCGCGGATCGGCGATGATCGAACGCCCGCCAAGGGCGCGCGGCCCGAACTCCATGCGGCCCTGATACCAGCCGACCGCCTTGCCGTCGCTCAATGCCTGGGCAGTGGTTTCGATGGTGTCGTCGTCAGAGAGAACCGTGAACTTTGCGCCAGCTGCGGATAACCGGGCTTCGATCTCCGATTGCGGCACTTCGGGGCCCAGGTACGAGCCTTTCATCGCGTCCATGTCGGCGCTGACGGTGCGCGGTTTTTGCTGATACAGATAATAGGCGTTCAACGCCGCACCCAGCGCACCGCCGGCGTCACCTGCCGCCGGCTGTACCCAGACATTCTTGAATGCGCCGTCGCGCAGGATTTTTCCGTTGGCGACGCAGTTCAACGCGACGCCGCCCGCCAGACACAGGTTTTCAATGCCGTATTCCTTGGCGAGCGAGCGGGTCAGGCGCAACATCACTTCTTCGGTTACGGCTTGCACGGACGCCGCTAGGTCCATGTGCTTTTGTTCCAGAAGTTCGCCTTCGCGGCGCGGCGGGCCGCCGAACAATGCGTCGAACTTTCGGTTCGTCATAGTCAAGCCGGTGCAGTAATTGAAATACTGCTGATCGAGACGGAATGAACCGTCTTCTTTTACATCCAGCAGCTTTTCCAGAATCAGGTCCTTGTAGACCGGTGAGCCGTAGGGTGCGAGGCCCATGACTTTGTATTCACCGGAATTGACCTTGAAGCCGGTATAGTATGTGAAGGCGGAGTACAGCAGTCCGAGAGAGTGCGGAAAGTGAATTTCCCGAACCATCTTCAGGTCGCGGCCGCGCCCGATCGCGACCGAAGTTGTGGCCCATTCGCCGACGCCGTCCATGGTCAGCACCAGCGCTTCCTCGAACGGGGATGGGAAAAACGCAGACGCGGCATGGCTTTGGTGGTGTTCGGAGAACAATAGCTTGTTCTGCCAGTCGAAATCCTTGTCGAAGGCGGCAAATTTCTTTTTGAGTAGATCTTTCTGGAACAGCTTTTCCTTGAGCCAGACCGGAATCGCCATCTTGAATGACCGGAAGCCATATGGGGCAAACGCCAGGTACGTTTCCAAAAGACGCTCGAACTTCAAAAATGGCTTGTCGTAAAAAGCGACAAAGTCGATGTCGCCCAGGCTGATGCCGGCCTCTTCAAGGCAGTATGCGATTGCGCTTTCCGGAAAGCGGTCGTCGTGTTTCTTGCGGGTGAAACGTTCTTCCTGTGCGGCGGCGATCACAGCACCGTCTTCGATCAGCGCGGCTGCGCTGTCATGGTAAAATGCGGATACACCGAGAATACGCAAAGCGCTGGCGCCTTAGAAGATCGTGTAGATGAACGGCGCGACCGCAGAGCCCTGCGAAAGTACGACGAGACCGCCGAACACGGCCATCATGACAAGGACCGGCAACAGCCAGAACTTCTTCCGCACTTTTAGAAATTTCCATAGTTCAGCAATAAACGCCATTTTCTGTCCTAAAACTGATTTTTCATGGAGTCCGGTTCCGGGCCGGGCGGATCCCGCTCGATCCAATACGAGGTTGCTTGCTTATCGAACGCACGGGTCAGCGGATCCTTGCCGAACGCTCGCATTAACAAACCGGTCGGCACGACGGTCAGGTAATACAAAAGCGCCATCACCAGCGGATTGACGACCTTGTAGAGCAGTATTCCAAACTTGAACCAGAGGATATTCAGAGGTTTAAGCAGCGGCTGCGCGACGAAGGCAGCAAGCAGGAATACCGCAGCGGCCGCCAGCGCCCACCAACGGACAGGTGTCCCGTGGATAAGTGGCCACAGCCCGATAAGTGCAAAAACCGCAGCAAAAACGATCCCGAAACTCTTTTCGGAACCGACTTCGATATCGTCCTTGCGTTCTAGTGTCTCGTGCACGGAAAAATCCAAGTTATTCGTATGCCAGAGGGGTAATCAAAAGGCCAGAATTTTCATCCCTTGAAGCCCGGTACGGGGAATCTTCCCTGCACCAGTTTGCCCAGCCAACGCACCGGATCCGGCGGCATGCCGCTTTCCGCCATCAGCGCCAGTGCCAGCGGCGCTAACGGCCCGCTATGTTTGAAAACAAGCCTGGGCGCCTTTTCCTGGATGCCATAGGCGGAAGAGTAGGGCGTTTCGTCGATGTGTGCCGACCATGCACTGGTATCCGAAATTGCGAGTGCGAACGTTTCCCCCCCGGTTGTGATTCGCCAGATGCCGAGGTCGGTCTGTTCAAGCACGCTGCCCGGCGAGAACGTATAGGGGATTTCGATGTCATGCTCGCCGTCACCCTCGAACCCGTCGGCGACAAGCAGTCGGTGCGTGCTTCGTTCCAGCATGAAACCGCGCACCGGCGTTACCGGTGAGGGCAGCCGGCGGTAGCCGCTGTGGCTGGCAACCAGCAGGTCGACGTCAGCGGACGTGCTCCAATGGCGAATTTCCGGCTCGGCATCCGCGCTCATACGCCAGAGTTGCTTCGGATTGAAACGATTGATTTCGGCGCCGTCGACTTGGGGCGTATTGTGTGCCGCCGTGGAGCGAAAGAAATTTCGGGCCTCGAAATCGGCAGTATACACATAGCTGCCGGGATCGACGATTAATGGCACGCCTTTAAGGGCGGCCGTGAAAGACAGGCAGTCATTGTGGCCGTGGCCGCCGCGTCCGCCCATGCCGACCGGACCGGCATCGGCGAACACATGATCGTCTTGCCCCCGCATCACATAGACGCCGGCATCGCTAAAAGCGGTGCTGGCCGGTTTGAGCTGTTCGGGGGGAGCACTGGTGCCGCTGCCGAGCCACCACAAGGTCTCGTCGAACTCGGGCGATTCCGGGGGGTGTTCAAGGCAACGCATCATTTCACCCAGATAGCGATGATCGTTCATTCCTTGCGTACCGAGAAAAAGCGCGCGTCCGTCGTCGGCGTCACCCCATAGCGGTACGCTGCCGTCGGGTTGCGTTGCCGCATCGCTAAAGCGGCCCATGGCATGCAGCCGCTCAATGTAGTCGGACGGCACCGCTAATCCGACATTGCGCCGCGCCAGCGCTGGCAACAGAAACAATTCAGCGACAAGGCGATGGTACGGCAACGATCCCTCGCGGCAGACGCCGTCGTCGGGAACTTGTTCGGGAAATTCCGCGACCAGCAGTTTCCAGGATTTTTCCACCCATTTACGGGCGATGCCGCGGCCACCAAGTGCGATGCCGATCACTGTTAATCCAGCCAGATCGGCGGTCAGATGATTGCCGTTGACGTCGGCGTATTCGAGATTCCCGTCGATGAATTTCCCGTGGAGTATCAAAGACTTGATAAGCCGTTCCTGGAAATCCTCGGCGCGCCAGGCGGGACTGTCCTTGCACGCCTGGGCCAGCCAGATCATCGACACGGCGCGCAACGCCACGTCCATGGCGCATATCCAGTTAGGGCCGGCGCAAGCGGGGTTGGAGGCGATCCATTCTTCGATCACGATGCGGGCGAACTCGGCGTATTTTTCGTCCCCATCCAACACATAGGCCTGCCCGGCGGGCAGCAGCCATTGCAGGCGCGACAGTTCCCATACCACTTTGATGTCGGACGGGTTGCCGAGATCGTTGATCGGCAAGCGGTGCGATGCGCGCATCGCCCAGCGGGTATTCGATTTGAAGTCGCTGATCCAATCGATGGGGGTCGATAGCTTATGCGGCCCCGAGCCGAGAAAATCGACGGTGCGGTTCAGCGCCAAGTCGGCGCGCGCCATGATCCTTTTCGTACCGACCTCGCCGAGTGCAGCCCGCATTGCAGCGGGTTTCGACAGGCCCGGAAACGGATTGGCGGTGCGGAGCGTTGCGATGACGTCGGTGAAACTGTCGTGATCCAGTGCCGCGGCCATGGACGATGTGCCGAGCCAGCGTTCCCAACCCGGTAAAACTTTCGACGTGCGCCGTGCTTTCAGGCGTCGCCATATCCAGCGGGCGATGGCGCGCGGCGGCGGCAGAAATGTGGAGAGATAACTTGCCATTTCTCTGTCAGGCCGCCCGGTTTTCGCCGATCCAGTGGTCGTGCCAGGCGGCGAGATTCAACAGCACCCACAGGTGCAAGGCATTGTCCTGCCGCCCGCTACGATGATCGTCGAAAGCCCGGCGAATGGCGTTTGCGTTCAAGGGGCCATTGGCCCGGGCCAGTGGCGAGCCCATGACCATGGCTTCCGCCTCGGTGCCGAAATCCTCACGCAGCCATTCTGCGGCGGGGGCGGCGAACCCCATCTTTTTGCGGTCGATGATCTCGTCCGGGATCACGCCCCTGAGCGCATGCTTCAACAAGTCCTTGGTCTTATAGCCGTCGACTTTTAGCTGACGTGGAATGTCCATGGTCAAATCGACAAGCTCGTGGTCGAGAAACGGCACTCGCGCCTCAATGGACGTCGACATGGTGATCTTGTCGACGCGCATCAAAAGCAGTTCCGGCAGACGCAGTCGAAATTCCGCATGGATCATCTTCGCCAGTACGTCGGCGTCGGCGTCGCTGTCGACGACGGCGCGCGCCACGGTGTCGATAATGTCGCCGCTATCGGCCGATCCGGCGCCGTCCAACTCCAACCCTTCGACACCGGTGTCGATATCCCTTGGATCGGGGGAGATGCCGGAGGCGTTCATGTATTTTTCCACATGGATCGCCCAGAACGCGTTCGAACCACCGTAAAACAGCTCGTGCCCCAGATTGATCCGGCGGCTGACCTCGTATGCCTGTTCGAATACGGACCGGCGCCCCGGCATGGCGCGCGCCATTGCACCCAGCACCGGCGACGCCGCGCCGACCAACGATTTCAGCGCCCCCGAACCCATGCGGTCGTGGAGTTTCAGGTACTTCATGTAGCTGTCGTATCCGGCGAACTGTTCGTCCGAGCCTTCACCGACCTGTACGACGGTGACGCCACTGTCCTTGGCCAGCTTGGAAACGAAGTACAACGGCACGCAGACCCAGTCGGAAATCGGTTCGTCCTGGGCGACGATCAAATCGTTCAGGTACCCCCGCATATCGGCACCGTTGACGCGGATTTCGTGGTGGTCGGTCTGGAATTCCTTTGCCACTTTGTCGGCATACTCCAGTTCGTTCAGGTGCGTGTGGTCGGAAAAGCCGATGGTGAAGGTCTTTACCGGCTGATTGGAAATGCGGCTCATCAGCGCGACGTTAACCGACGAATCGATTCCACCGGACAGAAACACGCCGAACGGTACGTCCGACATCATGCGACGGTCGATGGCGACTTCGAGACGGCGAAGGATTTCCTTGGCGTAAAAGTCCCGCGCGGCGGTTTCGGACAGTCCGCGAACCTCGTCGGTGACACCGGACTTGCCGGGCAGCGCATCCCAATAACGCCGGGCGCGCGCCGTGCCGTCGGCCTCGACTTCCAGAATATGCCCGGCAGGTAGTTTGAAAATGCCCCGGAACATGGTCAGCGGCGCCGGCGACACCATGAAACTCAGATAATGCGCGATGGCCGTGCCGTTGACTTCACGCGGCACGGCAGGATCGGTCAGGATCGCCTTTATTTCCGAGCCGAAGATGAAACGTCCGCCGGCGCGGGTAAAATACGTCGGCTTGATACCGATCCGATCACGCACGATGGTCAGCCGCTTCTTGCGCACGTCCCAGATCGCGAATGCGAACATCCCGATCAGGCGCGAAACGAGTCCATCGACGCCCCACGCCTTGTACCCGTGCACAAGCACCTCGGTATCGGAGTGATCCGTCCGAAACTTGTACCCTGCGGCTTCAAGCTCGCGGCGCAATTCAGCGTGGTTATAGATTTCACCGTTAAACGTAAGTTGTACCGAGCCTTCGGCATCGGTCATCGGTTGGCGTGCATCGTCGCTCAGATCGACAATGGCAAGGCGCAGGTGAGAAAGCCCAACTTTCTTGTCGTCCGAAAGCCACGTGCCGGAACCATCCGGGCCGCGATGCGGCATGGCGCCGTTCAGGCGGACCAGTTCGTCGTGCCCGACCTGCGCCGAGGCGGAAAAAGCAAGAATACCGGCAATGCCGCACACGTTATGAAACCCTTCCAAAACCTGGCGAATACTATTCTGTGTGCCTGTTTATGAACGCTCAGGCGCGCGCTGGCAAAAATTAAAGCGATGCAACGGGAAAACCTTGGCCATGAGGGTATCTCCAAGATGGTATGTCAGCGGAAAACCCATTAAAACAAAAGCGTTCCAGTATGGCCCACGAAACGACATTCGGAATTCGGTTCGCGATTATGATGCAGCTCCGCCCCGTTGAGTGGGTTCCCGTGCTTTGCTTCGGGCTGATGCCCCTGATTGCGACATTTGCGCACAAAGGCGCGGTTGTCGTGCTCGCCATTTTGGGCGCGAGCGCGTTTTATTCTGCGGTCTCGCGTCACGCACTCGGCAAAATCTTTTCGCCAAAGTTGTTCATGTTTGCGGCCCTTGGTGTCGTCTGGTTGCTCGCCGCGAGTTTTGTTTCGCCGGACGCTACCGGGGGGGTGAAAAAAATCGCTCAGATTTGCGTGCTGGCAGGGCTGTTTTTCCCGGCCGCCTGGCTCATACGTGAAGCGTCGGCGGATCACAGGCAGGTCATTGCCGGCGCCTTGGCTGCCGGCACATTGGCCGCGCTGGCGTTGCAGGTATGCGGGTATCTGGCAATTGCCGTCTTTGACCAGCAGCTTATAGAGATCGAACGCGAAAACGAACTGACGGTATTGTACCCCGGCTTCGTCGTGGTTGCGTTGTTTTTGCCGGGGCTGTTTGGATACCTGCATCGAACGGGACGTGGTTGGCTGATGTGGGCGGCGACGGCCACGGCACTGGCGCTTTCAGTGGCAATCGATTTCACGAGCGCGACGGTGCTGATTGCTTTCACTGCCGCTAGCTTCGTGCTTTTTCGCAATGACCCGTGGCAGCTGCCGCGGGTTATAGCGTTGGTGCTGATTGTCGTAACGATCACATTGCCGGTATCGATGCCGTTGGTTCTGGACCGCGTCGCCGTCGTATTCGTCGAGGACCAGCCGAGCGTAAAGCCCGAAGCTGCCGACAAACCGTTGCCCGGCAGCATTGCGCATCGTTACCGGATTTGGCGATTCGCCGCCGACCGTGCCGCCGAACGGCCGTTTTTCGGTTGGGGGTTCGATACATCGCGCGCCTTGCCAGGCGGGCATCAACTGATGCGTGACGGTGCGGAATTGCTGCCGTTGCATCCGCACAACGCGGTGCTGCAGGTCTGGCTTGAACTTGGTGTGCCAGGGCTGCTTTTGCTCTGTATCGTGCTCTGGCGCACCTACATGCCGCCGGGCTGGCATGACTTCAAGCGGCGCGAATTGCTGATCCGTACGCAGACGGTTACGGTCATCTTCATCGCCGCCAGCGTCACTTTCGGCATCTGGCAATCATGGTGGCTGGCGACGATTGCGCTGGTCATGGCGTCAACGTCGCTTTGGCATGAACGGACCGATTCATGATACCTCGCGTTCAGGAAATCCTCGCTTGCCCCGAATGTGCATCGGCGCTTGAAACGGCGTCATCCGACGATGACGGGGCGTTCGTTTGTACCGGTTGCGGGCGCGACTATCCGGTCGTGCGGGGGGTCGGTCGATTCGCGGGATCGCGCGAGAATTATGCGGAAAACTTCGGCACCCAATGGCAGTTGTTCCGGACCGTGCAGGTCGACCGGCTCGCTGGCCATGCGCTTTCGGAAAGCCGTTTCGTCAACGACACCGGGTGGGATCAGGGGTGGATGCGCGGCAAGCTTATTCTGGATGCTGGGTGCGGCGCTGGGCGTTTTACAGATGTGATGGCGCAATTCGGTGCCGACGTGGTCGCATGCGATCTGTCGAGTGCCGTTGAAGCCTGCCTGGAGACGTCGAAGGAAACCAGGAACGCCGCGCCGGACCGTGGACAAGTGACGGTGTTGCAGGCGGACCTGACGGCGTTGCCGTTCAAGCCCGGTAGTTTTGATGCGATCCATTGCGCCGGCGTTATCCAGCATACGCACGACCCGGAAAAAGTGATGCGTGCGATGATCCGCTACCTGAAGCCGGGCGGGCGCCTGTTTTACAATTTTTATGAAGAGTCGCCGGCCAGCGACTGGCAGTTGATCAAACGCGCGCTCCGACTATGGACGCCGCGTTGGCGGTTCGAGCGCTTGTATGCATTTTCCCAGATTCTCTGCGCCGTGTTTTTCCTGCCGTCTCTGGTGATGTCGAAGATACCGGTCGTGCGCGCCTTAAACCGGTTTCTGCCGATTTGCTCGGTGCATCCGGCAGGACTGCCGCTCGCGCTACAATATCGCATGACCTTGCTCGACACCGTCGATTGGTACGGACCCGTCTATGAGATTCGGCAAAGCCACAATAAGGTTGCCGAAATCCTGCGTGACGAAGGTCTGCACGATGTGCAGAGCGACCCTGGGCGGGCCTGGGGTGTACGCTGATGTGCGGGATCGCCGGGATCATCGGAGCGCGGCCCGTCAACACGGATGCAGTGCGCGAGATGACCGATCTGATGCGGCATCGCGGCCCGGACGGCGAAGGCTTCTGGTCGACGGATGATGGCCGAATTTGCTTTGGACATCGCCGCCTTGCGATTATCGACGTTACCGACAAGGGCGCGCAGCCGATGCGGAGCGGCGATGGCGCACTAACGATCACCTATAACGGCGAGATATATAACTACAAGGAACTCAGGGACGAGCTACGGGCGCTTGGTTTCGCGTTCGTGACGGACAGCGATACCGAAGTACTGCTTGCTGCGTATGACATGTGGGGGGAAGCGTGCGTCGACAAGCTTAACGGCATGTTCGCTTTCGCCCTTCATGACAGCCGTCGAGGCATCGTCTTTTGCGCCCGCGACCGGTTTGGCGAGAAGCCGTTCCTTTTCGCACAGGGTGACGGTTACTTCGCCTTCGCTTCCGAATACAAGGCGCTGTTGGCGCTGGAAGGTGTCGACTCAGATATCGACGATAACCGGCTGATGCGGTTCTTTGCCGACCCGACGGCGGCACTGGACCAGGATCGCGAAACCGTATTCGCCGGCATCCGTCAACTCGGCGCCGGTGAGCGTATGACGGTCGACGTCTCGACACTACGCTGTCATGCCGAGTCTTATTGGCAGATCACGCCGCCGGGACAGGCGCGTACTATTTCGCCTGCTGATGCCGCGGCTCATTTTCGCGATCTTCTGGAAGACTCGGTCAAAATTCGCATGCGCAGCGATGTGCCGTTGGGATCGTGTTTGTCGGGTGGACTGGATTCCAGCGCGATCACGTGTATTGCAAGGACACGCGGCGACCGCGCGGCGCCGTACCATGTGTTTACGGGGCGGTTCGCCGGGAGCGACGTGGACGAGGGACACTGGGCAAAAATCGTCGCCCAGGCAGCCGAGGTCGAGATGCACGAAACATTTCCCGACGGTGACGGCCTGCGCGCCGACATGGATGATTTCGTGTGGATGAACGAACTACCCGTCGACAGTGCGAGCCAGTACGCACAATGGTGCGTGTTTCGTCTGGCGCATGAAAACGGCGTGACCGTGTTGCTGGACGGGCAAGGCAGCGATGAAATTCTTGCCGGCTATGAGCAGTATTTTGCCAACTATGTTGCCGCCCGGCAGCGCTCAGGGGGCATCGATAGCGCCGAGATCGATGCAATCCGCACCCGCTACCCACTGGCGTTTTCCATGCAGGACAACCGATGGAAGGCGTCGTCGCCGTTCGCGCTCCGGTACATGGCGGCGCATCTGTTGGGGCGCGGCAGCGATGTCCGCTTTGGGATGCGCGCGGGGCTCGCGAACAAAGTGGCGAGCGCCGCGACTAAGGACAGCGCGAACATGCCGCTGATGGACGCTCTTCGCAAAGATTCGTGCCATGGGTTTCTGGCAACATTGCTGCGCTATGGTGATCGGAATTCCATGGCGCATTCCCGGGAAGTGCGCCTGCCGTTCTGCGATCACCGAATCATCGAGTTCGTTATGACGTTGCCCGTTGAAATGCTCATGGGGAATGCTGAAACGAAGCATCTGCTAAGGGAAGCCATGCAAGGCATCCTGCCCGAGCAGATCCGCACGCGCTGGCGCAAGCAAGGATTTCTGCCGCCGATTGCGGATTGGCTGGGCGGCAGCCTGGGCGATCTGGCAGCCGACGTTTTTCAGCGTCCATCATTCAGAAACAGTCCGTATTGGGATGCGGCATGGTGGGATAGGGTGCTGGTCCGCTTCCGTAGGGGAGAAATGGCATTGGCCGGATCGATCTGGAAACCGATGATCTGCCAGTTGTGGTTGGATGGCTTCGTCGCCAAAGCATCGATGATGACGAAGCATCGGCCTCTGGCTTAGCCGAGCAGCTTTTCATAGATGCTTATCGCGCGCTGGATATAGTCGTCCCAGCTTTGGGACGCCTTGGCTTTTTCAGCGGCAGCGTTGCCCATGCGGCGACGCCTTTCCGGATCGGCGACGAGCGCGTTTATCGCAGCGGACAACGCACCGGTATCGCCATGGGGAACGACAAGGCCGTTCACGCCGTCGTCGATCAGGTCGGCGGCGCCTACCTGGTCGGTGACGATGGCGGGCAGACCCGATGCCATGGCTTCGAGAACGACCATCCCGAATCCTTCCTCGACAGACGGCAGGCAAAAGATATCCGCGCGTTGATACGCGTCATGTACGTCGTTTCTAGAAACCGCGCCGAGCAATGTCACATTCTTCGATGGCAAGTTGTCCAGAACACGTCGAAAGTCGGGATCGACCGGGCCGACGCACAGCAACTCTGCACAGCCGCCGATCTGTGCAAAGGCCTCAAGGAGCGCGGCGGTTCCTTTCCTTGCACTCAACGCACCGACGCACAGGATGACCGGAACAGCGTTGTTTCCGGAACCGTCGGGCGGAGAAAACTCCGACAGATCGACGCCAAGATGATTGACGAAAACTTTCTCCGGGGCGACGCCGTGCTCGACGAACGTCGTGGCGGCGACCTTCGACGGCACGACAATGGCATCGGCGGCCTCGTATTCTGCCAATTCGCGCGCGATGATTTCCGCCGGTGTGATCTCGGCGGCGATATCGAGTTCGCGGTAAGCGGCTTCGAGGATTGCGGTCTGGTGTGCGATATGCGTCGAGCCGCGCTCGATCACGACGCGCATGCCTTTGCCGTGTGCCACCGGAATAGCTTCAAGTGTGGCGGAACTCCATCCGACAAGAATATCGGCGTCGCTCGACTCAAGACTGCGTGCAAGCGCGCGGGCAAATCCCTTGGCAACGGAAACGTCCACCGCGCGTGAAAAACCGAGCCGCGCACCCAGCCGCCGCTGTATTTCCAGATGCGGCACCGTGATCAGGGGAAGCTCCGGACCGACAACACGCCTGACGGCGAACCCGGGATATGTGGTCTGCAAGCATTCCAGACGATGGGCGCGGTGCAGACCGCGCGCCAGTTCGAACGCGTGAAACCGCCCATGTACTGCGACCCGGACCTTCATGTTGTCTTCCTAGCGACACGCAACAGGATATCATGCAAGCGGCGGGTTTGCGCCGCCCATGAATAAGCCGTCATTTTTGCCGGTGCGGCGGTCCCTTCGGTTGTTGCCGCTTCGCTGAGGGCGTCCGCGACCGCCTTGGCGTCGGCGCAGCGCAACAAAACGCCGCGGACATTCTTGGCGATGCGGATCGCTTCCGGGCCTTCGTCGGGGATTGCGATCACCGGTCGTCCCGCAGCAAGAACCTCGAGCACCTTTTGCTGAAAAAGACTGCGCGGGTTTTCGATATAGACATTTGCCAGTGCCGACGATTGCAATGCTGCAAGCTCAGCAGCCTTCAAATAACCCATATCCTTTGTCGGACAGACACCGGCCAGCATATTTGCCGCCGCGGCGAAGCGTTCCGCATCGTTGCCGGCATATAACAAGGTGGGGAGTGAGCTGCTTTGCGAAGCCATGACATGTGCCCGGATCCCGTCGCATAGAGTGCGCACATGGCGATCGTCATACAGGCTGCCGGAAAGAACGATATTGTCGGTGCGCTGAGGCGCGGGTGTGGATGCGGCGGCACCGTGGTCGTAACCGCTGTATACGATCGTTTTCTCGGCGTTGAACCATTTGTCGGCTTCTGATTTGTGGCTTTCCGAATAGACGGTCAGATGCGCCATGTCCGTAAAACGATTGGCCGTGATTCGGTGAAAGCCCGGTGGGATAAACGCGCTCCAGTTATCTTTCAGGTCCGCGACCCATGGACATTTGGCCTTTGTCGCCAGTGTTTGTGCAATCCGCCACGCGTCCGTGTTGCCGAAGGTCGCGAAAACGACATCGGGTTCAAAGGATCGTGCTATTTCCGGTATCAGAGGTTCTGCTGCATGGCGCCAGTCCGAAAAGACACCGCCGTGAGCCAAATAATTCCAGCTGAGGACGGCTTGACGTATGCCCGCCGGCAAGCGTCCTTCACGTGCTTTTTCCGCCATGCTGCCGGGCGCCGGTTTGCAGGAAAGAAACAATGGCTGTGACCAGTCATGTCGTTCGATCTGCACCGCCACGTCGCAGGGCTGTGTGCCTTGATCGCGGTTGTCGAGCGGACCGCTTAGCAAAAGTACGTGCGTACCCTTTCCGGCGAGCTTTTCGGAAAATATCCGCATGCGAAGCGCCGAGACGTGCGTGCACATCGGGTGCACGTGATTGATGACCGCGATACGAAGCGCGCTATTCATCTGCCGCCGTCAGGGCTGAGCGGACCAAGCGTCATGTGGCTTTCTTCCTGTTCGCGTGCGCGCGCTCAAAGCAATCAAGCAAACGGTCGACATGGCCGTCCCAGCTGTAATTGTCGCTCGGGTAAACGCTTGCGCGTTCATGAAGTTGTTGTCGTAAATTGGCGTCCGCATCGAGCCTCTTGAGTTCTTCGACAAGTGCCTCGGCCGATGTCGCCGGAAAATAAAGCGCAGCGTCCTTGCAGACCTCGCGTTGTACGGGGGTGTCGGCGGCGACGATCGGGATGCCGGCGGCCATCGCTTCGACGAGCGGGTGGCCGAATGTCTCCGAAAGGGACGCGGTGACGAAAGCGTCATGTTGATGGTACAGGTTCGGCAAGTCGTCATAGTTCACATGGCCAAGGAGCGTGATATCGCCCCGTTCGACTGCCTTCTTGATCAGAAATACATCTTTTGCACCGCCCGATGTTTCCATGATGTCTTGAAGTTGCATCGTAATGGTAAGATGTGCCGGAATACCGCGCTCATTGAGGATGCGTATCGCCTCGGCAATAAGGCCAGGCTGCTTGTGTGGATAATAAGCGGATACCATCAGGACTTTGAGTGTTCCGTCGGCGCGCCATTTTCGCGGGTTTGCCGATGGCGTGAAATGGTCGAGACGCGTGCCGTAAATGTTCGTTTCGGCCTTCGTCGACATATCTTCCGCCCAAAGCTGCAACAGATCGCGCATGGCGTCGGTCGGCGTCATCACGATATCCGATGCACGCGCGGAAGCGAGAATAAGTTGTCGCCTCAGGGAGCGAGTAAATGCCGCTTTTGCACCGAGCGCCGGCGCAATATTGCCAAGATAGTCCGGATCGAATAGCCCGCCTTCACGGATCAGCAGAACCTGCGGAACCGGTGATGCAAGCAATCCGAAATTGGCTGAAGAATACAGTACGTCCGGATTGATCTTTTTAACGGTGCGGCGCCAGAGTGTTTGCTCCCAAACCGCCCGGGTAATAGGCCGCATGTCCGTCACTGGAAACAGCTGGGTTTCGGCATCTTCGCTTTCCAGCAAACTTGGCTGTTGGAGAGCGAAGACAGCGTCGACATTGCGCTCCTTGAACGAGCGCATCAGGTTCCGCGTGTAGGTGATAATGCCGCCGCGGCGGGCGGAAAGCGCGTTGACGAGAATTCTCATTGGGCCGCGACCTTCCCCATGGACACCAATTCATTGAGAATTCGCGTGGCGTTCGACGCGTGATCCATGGACAGCTCCCGCACACGGGCATGAGCGGCGCGCCCGATATTTCGGCGTTCGTCGCCGCGCGGCATCCAGGCGGCGCAAAGCGTTGTCAGTTCGTCGTCGGTGTCGAAATATACGGCTTCCCGTCCGTCGCGGAACAGCGCCATGATTTCAGTGTTGGCTTCATGCGCCATGAAGCCGCCGCATCCCGGTATTTCGATCGAGCGGCAGGTCTGCAGATCGCGGTTGGCATGACGAAGAAAACACAGATTGATGTCGCTGGCGGCAACGACTTTTGCGAACTCATCGTTGTAAGCCGCTCTGCCTTCGATGCGTAGACGGGCGTGTGTATTCTTCATGCTATCCCAACCGTTTCCCCAGACCCGCACGTCATAACCTGCACGGGCGAGATGCAAAACCGAATTCGCACGGGGTTGCTCGAATGTGCCGATGAAACTGATCGGCGCGCCATAGCGCCGAATGTTCTCATCGGTCATTTCCGGTGGCCGGTGGACTTGCGGGTCGTAACTGTTATTGACGAACAGCGTGCGCCGGACACCTAGCGACGGCACCTCGTCCGGGGCTGTGTTGAAAGACTTGGTGGTCACCCAAAGATCAATATGGGGAATGGCGCTTTCCAGCCATTTCGTTCGAAGCCGCCTGTTCATCATATCGTCTTCACTGTACCAGACGACAGCCAAGGCCGGGTTGCGGCGCTTTGCTTCCGCCAGCGTATCGCCGCGGATCATATCGGCGGCGTCGAGCCAAACCACGTCTGTTTCGTCGTTCAGGGCCTTGAGGATGCCGTCGTTCGTCTGCGCCGGGTCGGCTGGTCTGCGCAGGCGATAGCGTAACCGCGTCATCAACGAAGGCGGCGTTTCGTAATCGTGGCCGTCCGGTGTTGTCGCAATACAGTCGACCTTGCACCCAAGCGCGCGCAAGGCGCGGACGCGTTGCACGGTGCGCGAAGCGTCAAACATTTGTCCGACTAGAACGATATGTGGGGCGTCTTGCCATGCGGATTCAATGTTCATGGCTGAGGGCTCACAAATTGCAATGCCTGCTTCAAGCCATCGACATCGGCAGAGAAATCCCAGCCGGAGATTTTTTGGCGTGCCTTCGCGCCCATCTCGTCGGATGTGGCGAGGCAGCGGCGAAGGGCGCTGACGAGTGCGTTCACATTGCCGCTTTCAAAAACGGCACCGCAGCTTTCGTCGACAAGGTCGGGCGCGGCGCCGACCTGATCGCTGACGACGACTGCCGTGCCGCATGCCATTGCTTCGTTCACGGCGAGGCCCCATGGCTCCATCTCCGAGGGCAGGACGAAAACATCCGCCATCGCATAAAATGCGGGCAGCTCGCTTTGATTGATGAAGCCGACGAATAGTGCATCCGGGGCGCGGGTTTTCATTTCCGCCATCATTTCACCGTCACCGGCATATACGAGCACCGGCTTCGGGCTCATGTCATTCAGCGCCCGGACAGCGTCGGCAAGAAGTTCAGGATGTTTACGTTTTGACAGTTTCCCGGCGTACAGGATGACGGGTGCATCGCGATCGACGTTGAGCATATCTCTCAGGTCCGGCTGCGCCGCGCGCGCGCGATCCGCGGCGTCGGCGAAGGTCGTGTTGTCGATCGCATAGGGGACATGGAACATCCTGGCATCGTCGATGTCCCGCGCTCTGTAATATGACCGGTTCAGGCTTCCGATGGTCAAAAATGCCCGGCAGTTCGCGAAGATACGTGCAAGATAGCGGCGTTTCAGCCAGCCCTTGATGCCGCGGCCATCCGGCATCGCGATCTCGCAATTCTCGCCGCGCATCAGCACCGGCTTGCCCGACCCGGCAGCGACGCGAATAGCGCGCCGCATCTGCGCCGTCTGCCAACCGTGGACCCACAGCACATCGCTATTCGAAATCTCCCGTTCGAGCGAGGTGTCTTCCAGCGCAGCGAAATCATATCCCTCGGTCAGCGGCACATCCCAGCGGACTTCGCGTTGAAACCCCTCGTCAAAATACCGGTGCTCCGGCATCACCCGCTCGAAAATGACACGCAGATCTATATCCGGCTCGCCGGTAATTCGCCGCAGCAAAGGCGCCTGGTATTGAATAGGGTGCGAGACCAGATATGTCAGCTTGGTGGTTATAGCGTGTCACCCCAGGTTTTCTGCCAGTTGTCGGCAATGTTCTTTTCAAACCGCTCCATGCTATAGCGGTCCGCAATCAGTTGGCGGGCATTCAGGCCCAGGCGGTCCCGCGCTTCGCGACGAGTATAGATTGCGGAAATGGCGTCAGCCATTGCCGTGGGATCGCTGTCGACAAGCCGCCCGGTCTCGCCTTCGAGGACAAAATCCTCGGTTCCGCCGGCGCGTGTCGACACGACAGGCACGCCGCACGCCATTGCTTCGATGCCGGCAATGCCGAGACCTTCCTTTGCCGATGGAAAGACGAAAACGTCGAGCGATCTGTAAAATTCGGCAAGGCCGGCGCGGTCGAGCCATCCGCTCCAGACGACCCTGTCCGAGATACCGAGAGTGGCGATCATCTGTTGCAATTTTGGTGTCGCATCGCCGGTCAGCCGAAGTTCAGCTTCGGGGTCTCTGGCGGCGATGATCCGGAATGCCTGTAGCAGCAACCCGATGTTCTTGCGCGGGTCATCGGCGCGTCCGGCAAAGCCGATTTTTGCCGCCGGTACCTGATCGCGCGGCGAAAAAAAGTTGCAGTCGACCGGCACTGGTACGGTGGCGAAATTGCCTGCGGTGCCACCGGCGGCGATCAGCGTGTCGCGGGCATAATTGCTTACGGTCATGAAGCGGGTCGAGCGGGCCAGGATCTTCCGCTCCATTTTGCGCTGTACCGGTCCGACGATGGCGCGGTCGATGAGTCGTCTGAGTATCGGCATCGCCTGACGCCGGTCGTAACGGTCGTCGATCATGGTGCTGGCGCACCACGTCATATGCGGGATGTTCATTTCGACCAGCGGATTGGAGACCAGCACGGTGCCGCCGACCGCAATGTGCCGGTCGAACCCGCTGATTACGGAACGCCAAAGTTCTGTCGGTCGATAATAGCTGAATTCCAGTTCCGGGAATGTGCAGCCGACGGAATAGCTTGGAAAATCGCCAAAACAGGTGCCGCGCGCAACGGACGCCGATTTGCCGCGTATCATCTGCCAACTGGGGGCGGATTGCGCGCCGAATTCCGACATCGTCGCGTAATGCGCAACACTGACGGCATGGCCGCGCCGACGTAGAAACTCGGCAAGGATGCGGGTTTTTGTCGGCACGCCGCCCTTGGTCGGCGGCAACGTGACGAGGAGGACGGTTTTGCTCATCGAAAATGCTGCGGAGCGAGCATCAGCTCGCCGGCGGCATTGCGCAGCACCTTGGCGGTTTCATTCGCTGTCCGCTCCCATGTGAAATGCCGGGAGCGTTCCAGGGCTTTCTGGCCGAGCGATTTTCTAAGTTCGGCGTCGTTCAGCAGCATTTCGATTTTTTCGGAAATGTCGAATGCACTATATGGGTCGAAAAGCAAACCGGCGTCATCGATAACCTCGGGCATGGCGGCGGTTTTGGAGCATGCGATGGGCGCGCCGGCGGACATCGCTTCCAAAAGCGGGTTGCCGAAGGTCTCGACCACCGATGGGAAAACGAAGATGAGGCATTTGCGGTACATGTCTACGATTTCCGCCATCTCCAGGTGCCCGTGAAAACGAACGCTCTCGGTTAGTCCGAGTTTATTGACCAATGTACGTACCCGCTCGCCGTAATGGATGTCTATTTCTCGACCGACGATGTTGAGGATCAGATGTGGGTGCCGCTTGACCGTTTCCGCGAATGCCTCAATCAGCGTGTGATAGTTCTTCTGAATATAGATGTCGGAAACAGCCAGCAGGTCCGTGCTCGAGGATTCCTTCGGGGCGGGCGACGGCGCAACCGGTGTGGCGCCGTGATAAACGACGCTAAGTCGGCGTTTCAGTATACTCGGCATGCTGAAGGATAGAATCCGCGCGGCATAATTCGAAACCGCGATTGCCCGCTTGGCGGTGATGAACGACACCAATGTAGCGACCGATAACATCGTCCAGTAAAGCGCCGGCTTCAAGCGGTCGATGTGGCGGATAACGGAAACAGCGTTGCGTAGCAAAATGACATGGTTCTGCGCCATGATCGGACCATAGTTGGCGGGCGAGAATACAACGTCCGCACCCATGGCGCGCGCGATCAGCGGCAGCGAAAACTGTTCCCAGACAAACGTCGGGAAGAAGGCCGAGCGGAAGGTGAAAAGCGTTACCTTGATGTTGTCGTTGATCGGGTAAAAGAGGTTGAATTGATCTTCGTGCAACAGAAGGTGCACGGACATGTTTTGCTGCTTCGCGAGCTCAGGCAGGATTTTCCGTAAGTACGTGACGCCGCCACCGCTTTTCGCATGGATGCCATTGATGACCACGCAAAGCGGGCGGGGATCGTTTTCGGGCGAGGTGTCGGTGTTCTTGGACATGTTGGTCAGTCAGTCGCTCGCGATGAAGTATCGGTCGTCCCGTGAGACTTTGACGTGCCGGTACGTCCAAGCCACAGCAAGGGAAGTAAAATCAGGCACATTAGTAGGAAAAATTTGACGAGATTGGCAACGTATAGTGCAAAGTCCTGGTCAAAATCGATCCACCATGGCAACAGCGCCATGACGCTCACGGTACCGAGTCCGCGATGTCGTATGGCGATCCAGGTCAATCCGCCTAATGCGACTAATAATACACCGGTGTGAATGAGCATGCCGCCGATCCCGGTACGGACGATCGGTTGTCCGAGCAATGTTATCGATGCACTGTGGGCCGTTTCCACCGGGCTCCCGCAATATGCGATTGCATACTTGCTGCCGAGAGAGAGGCTTTCTTTTTGCGGCAAGAATACGCGTGGGACCAGACCGCGAATCCAAAACAGATGATCTCCTTCCATCGGATCGTCTGCTTTGTGTTTTTCGATGACATTGCGGAGGCAGTTCCCGGTGTCGGCTTGGCGCCAAATGACCTTCGACGCGAACACATCAACTGCCATATCGATATCAAGGCCGCCGGAGCGGATAATCGATGCGTACTCCACGCGTACTGCTTGCGCGACCTGAACGAGGATGAAAATGAAAACAATGGACGCGACCGCGAACTGTAGCATGCGTGAGAGGCCGAGCTTTCGCATGTAGGCGTAATAAAAACTCATTGAAACGAGAAGGAACAAAGGTGCTTTGGCCTGATGTGCGACAATATAATAGGCAATCACGGCGACGCTTAGTATCACCAAGCATAGGCCATTGGCGCCTTTCGTCAGATATTGATGCAGCAGCACCAACAGCAGGAAAGCTTGCAGCGGCGGGTAGGCGTCCACCACGAATCTCGAAGCGGATGTTGGCGAAACGTCGGCGAAAAGGATGAGTGCCGTGGAAGCCGTTAATATAGCCGATGCCAGCGCCAGAACGTTTTCTGTTCTCGCCGAGATGGGTATAGGGGCAACGATGTTGGTTGATGTTGCCGAGGTGGCCAGTCGTATGGCTCCGTAAACCGACAACGCGGCCATGGAAAAAGCGATTACATAAAATTCCGCTGTGTGAGCGAAATAATGGAGTATGCGCGGGTGCGGCATTACGTTCGGATTGCCTTCGAAGTTGAAGCGCGGAACGATGCCTTGCAGCGCTAAAAAATACCCAAATGATGGAATAAGTGAGAACCCGGTCCCGGCGGCAAAACCCAAAAGAAAAACCGGTGACTTCAAAAACATGCAATTGCGTTCGGTGAACTCTATCCAGATTTGCACGGCGAAAGCGATGAAAACCGCATACCGCATCACAACGACGGGCGCTGCTTCGACAAAGGCAATAATAGAGAAGCCGGTTGCTAAGGCCGTGACCGCGAGTTGGGCGCTCCGGAAAACCGGGGATTTGGAGTCAAGTGCCGGTCTATGGCCGAACATTCCGCGTTCCCTTCGTCGCCCGCTTGGGAAATTGTTTTGCGTCCCCGGGCCTATCCCCGCATTTTACCATACGCTGTCGCTGTAATAACGAGGCAAGTTATATGTTTCAACGCCGTCCATTAGAGCGGCCCGACCCCACACGGAACTGATTGCATGACATTGCCGATGCAGGGAGTGGGCTTGTTGTTCGTTGTTGCGCTGCGGACGATTTCCATGGTTACGCGTTTGCGCGGTATCGACCGTGTGTTGCGGGCGTTTTTTGACCCCGCCCGGATTGCCGAACGAACGTTTGAGGTGTGGTTGGGAAATCTCAAGTATCGCGGACGCACCTCTCACTTCGTTGACTGGAATGTTCTTTTCTATGGGGCATATGAGGAAGCGGATCTGTTGGTTTTGCGGATGTTCGCCGAATCGGACGGCGTGAAGGTGTTCGCGGATATCGGTGCGAATGTCGGGCAGCATGCCTTATACTTGGCACCCTATTGCGAGAAGATCGTGGCGTTTGAACCGAACGCGGCATTGCATGACCAGTTTCTGGAAAACATCGAATTGAATGCTTTGGGCAATATCGAACTTAAGCCGATTGCCCTCGGCTCCTCGGGCGAGTCCGTTCCATTGTTTCTTGGTGGTGACAGCGGCGAGAGTTCACTTTTGCGCAATGCCAACAGAAACGATGACACCGCGTCGATTCACGTCGCGGTGATGCGGGGTGATGACGTATTTGACAACGTTGAGGGGCTTGGACTCGTCAAAATGGACGTGGAGGGGTTCGAATATTCCGTTTTGCGCGGCCTCAAAGAGACGCTGAACAAAAACAGGCCGGTTATTTTGCTCGAGATATCGAATGAAGGCAGGCGGCATTTTGGAAGCCTGGACAATTTCGTTCGCTCGTTCCCTAAAGGATATCGCTTTTATGCCTGGAGCGAATTACGCGGTCTGCGCCGCGACAAGGTGCTTTGCGCATGTGGTGCGGCGAAGGCCTATGAAGGATACGGAAATGTTTACGCCGTCCCGGATGAAAAAACGCAGGTTTTCGAGAGCGCGCTTGCTTCGAGGCCGAAGTGCATTCGGCACGCGCACATGTCGTACGTACGGGTCGTATAACCTATGGTCAGAATATCGGACCTTCGCATTGGGAGTATGTTGCTGACGGGCGGCAATCTGTTGCAGGCCGGGATCGCTTTTGCGGTCAACCTGATCCTGGTGCGATACATAACGCCATCGGAATTCGGTTCGTTCGCCATCGCCTTCGCAGAAGCATCCTTGTTCTATGCTGTGCTTTCGATCCGGACAAATGCGCTGATCATCCGGGCGTCCGAGCACGCTTTTAGCGAAACGGCGAAGGATGTTTATTTCAATGCGGCATTGCAGGAAACCGTGTTCGCGACGGCGGTTATCTTTATTTGGTTTTGGGTGACGGGCGGCGTCGGGATATGGGAGAGCGTGATCGTCCTGACACTTGCGGTGCGCCACTGGACTGTCCTCAACAAGGGGTTTTACGAACGGAAACTGCCTTACAAAGCGCTGTCGGCGGTTGAAACAGGGTCGGCGTTGTCTGCACATCTGGCGGCCCTGGTGGCGGTGCTCGCCGGTGCCGGGTGGGTGGCGCTGGTGCTGCGCGAGATCGTACTCAGTGTTGCGACGCTACTCGGTCTGGCCAAAGTCGGCGGCCTGACGTTCCGCCGCGTCCGCTTGTTGAGCGTCGGCGAATACAGCGACTTGTTCAGAGAATCACGGGGTGTTTGGCTGGATGGAGTCCTCGAAGGCACATTCCAGCGGCTGACGGTGATGGCGGCCGGTTTTATGGGCGGCGAAGCACTGGCCGGGCTTGTCTTTCAGGCGCAGCGGCTGGCATTAGTGCCGCACCAGATACTCGCACCGATCGTCAATCGTATCATGCTGAACTGGTTCGCACGGACCGAAGACCCGGTTCGCCGCAGACGAGGCCGAACCAGAATGGTACTTGCGACACTCGGCCCGCTATCGGTCGTTGCTGTTTTTATTGTTCTGTTTGCGGACCCTGTCGTGCCGTGGCTGTTGGGAGACGGCTGGGCTTCTGTATCGACGTTGATGGTCGGTATGGCCGGTTTCGTGGTCTTCATCAGCCCGTTCGAAATTCTGCGCTCTTATTGTTTTGCCATTCGCCATACGCGCATGATTCTGGCGGCGCGGGTTTTCCAGCACCTGGGTTTCTTTATTCCTCCCGCTCTTGCGATGGCGGGTGTCATATCTACCGCTGACGGCCTCTCTTTTGGATTTTCCGTCGCCTACGCGGGCGCTTTTATTTGCGTTGCTGGCCTGCTTTATCGGATGGAGAAAAATGGATAGATGTCCCCCATCTGCCCATTTTGTTCCTGGGAAAACAAAAAATACGCTTTTTTTATATTGACGCGAACGCTCGGTCACGTTGACCCCGCGCCCGGCGGTGCAGGCTGCAATCCTTTGTAAAGCAATGAATTTGTGACAGGGGGTTTGAGTTTTCTTGCGCGAACGTGTTAGCCTCTCGCTGCGAGGGGAAAGATATCCAATTGGTTTGCGGTTTTAAGGACGCGCACAAAAGTCCAGAAATGGTCGTAAACCGGATACCGTTACGGCGAGACTTGAAAACATAATTCGCCCGTGATGGACTAAATTATTATAATGTTCGCACGAAAAGTGCGGCACATCGTGTAACAGGGATGACGCAGGGTGGTATGACGGAAAACAATGATCCGCTCGTTCGATTTGAATCAGTTCAAAAAAGCTATGATGGCGAAACACTCGTCGTAAAAGACCTAAATCTGGATGTCGCGCGCGGTGAGTTTCTCACCATGCTCGGCCCGTCCGGTTCGGGGAAGACGACGTGCCTGATGATGCTTGCAGGGTTCGAACCGGCGACGCACGGCGAAATTTACTTGGACAATTCACCAATCAACAACGTGCCGCCTCACAAGCGCGGTATCGGGATGGTGTTCCAGAATTACGCACTATTTCCTCACATGTCGGTTGCTGAAAATCTGGCGTTTCCGCTGGAAGTTCGTAAGGCACCGAAAAGTGAAATCGAGGAGCGCGTCAACAAGGCGCTCGATATGGTTCAGCTCGGGGCCTTCGGGAACCGGCGTCCGGCGCAGTTGTCGGGGGGGCAGCAGCAGCGTGTCGCAGTGGCGCGCGCACTGGTGTTTGACCCGGTGCTGGTCCTCATGGACGAGCCGCTGGGGGCGCTCGACAAGCAGTTGCGCGAGCAAATGCAGTACGAGATCAAGCATATCCACGAAAACCTCGGAGTGACCGTCGTTTATGTGACGCACGATCAGTCCGAAGCGTTGACGATGTCGAACCGCGTTGCGGTCTTCAACGACGGAGTCATCCAGCAACTGGCACCGCCGGATGAACTTTATGAACGTCCGGATAACGCCTTCGTTGCGCAGTTCATCGGCGAGAACAATACGCTGGTCGGTGACATCAAGGAGATTGACGGCGATATCGTTACGGTCGACGTGAACGGCTCCATGATCAAAGCTTTGAATGTGAATACCGAAGGCGTGGGATCGAAGACTACGTTGTCGATCCGCCCCGAACGTGTGTCGGTCAATCCTTCGAACGAGGGGGATTATCCGAATGTGTTCAAGGCCAAGGTCGAAGAACTGATTTATCTCGGGGACCATATTCGTACCCGTGCATCGGTATGTGGCGACGATGAATTCGTCGTCAAGATCGCCAACGCTTCTGCGTTGTCGGCGATCAAAGAGGGGACCGAGGTGACATTTGGCTGGAAGGCCGAGGATTGCCGGGCGCTCGATGCACAATAGAGCACCGCAAGAGGGCACGCCCTTTTCAGGGGCGGCCAATCCCGTTTCCGGGGCATAAACCACCGGTCGCGGCCGGTTGGTGAAGATTGAACGTTAAAAAACCAGGGAGTTCATAACTCATGAATAGCAAACTCAAATTTACGACTTTCGTCGCTGCGGGTGCTATCGCCCTTGGCGCGATGGCGGCAGCACCGGCGAACGCCGAGACTCTGACCGTCGTTTCCTGGGGGGGTGCTTACACCAAGTCCCAGGTGGAAGCCTATCACAAGCCGTTCACCAAGAAGACCGGCATCGATATCCTGTCCGAGAACTATTCGGGCGGCCTCGCCGAAATCAAGGCGCAGGTGGAAGCCGGTAGCGTCAAGTGGGACGTTGTCGACGTTGAACTTTCGGATGCGGTCCGTGGTTGCGATGAAGGTCTGCTCGAGCAGATCGATCCGTCGATCCTGCCGCCGGCTCCGGATGGCACGCCTGCGATGAAGGATTTCATCCCGGGTGCGATTTCCGATTGCGCCGTCGCCAACATCGTCTGGTCGACGATTTACGCGTACGACAAGACGAAATTCCCGAACGGTGGTCCGAAGACCCTCGCCGATTTCTTCGATACCAAGAAATTCCCGGGCAAGCGCGGCATGCGTAAAACGCCGAAAGCCAACCTGGAAATGGCGCTGATCGCCGACGGTGTGCCGAACTCGGAAGTTTACGACATGCTGGCGACGCCGGCAGGTGTCGACCGTGCCTTCAAGAAGCTCGACAGCATCAAGGACTCGGTTGTCTGGTGGGAAGCCGGTGCGCAGCCGCCGCAGCTTCTGGCCGATGGCGAAGTCGCAATGACGACGGCGTACAACGGTCGTATCTTCAACGCCATTGCCGCCGAGAATAAGCCGTTCGAAATCGTCTGGGACGGTCAGGTTTATGACCTTGATCTGTTTGTTGTCGTTAAGGGCGCGCCGAACAAAAAGGCCGCCATGGACTTCATCGCATTCTCGACCGCTACGCAGCCGCTTGCGGATCAGGCCAAGTGGATCTCCTATGGTCCGGCCCGTATGTCCTCCGCGCCGCTGATCGGTAAGCATGCCGAAGCCGGTATTCCGATGGGGCCGCACATGCCGACCGCACCGGAAAACTTTAAAACGGCAATCCAGAACGACTTCGAGTTCTGGGCCGACCGTCAGGACGAGTTGAACAACCGCTTCAACTCTTGGCTGGCCAACTAATAATAACGATGGAACCGGAGGTGGCTTTATGCCGCCTCCGGCACCGTCACGCTCTTTAAGTATTTTAGCCAAAGCGGCCCCCCAGCGGCGTTAAAGCGAACTGGGACAAGAGGCCGGGGCACAGGGAAAACGGGGTGGCGTAATGAGCGAATTGCTGACGACCGTCGACGGGCGACCGCTTAAGGCAGCACTGGCCAGCGCAGAGAGAACCAAGCGCATCCGGGCCGTACTGCTGGTCATGCCGCTTTTCATTTTTATCTTTTTCTCATTTCTTTATCCGATCGCCTTGATGCTGTACCGCTCGGTGGAAAACCCGCTGATCGCGCAGCACATGCCGGAGACAGTCGCCGTTCTTGAAAATTGGGACGGCAAGGAAGTGCCGGGCGAAGAGGCCTTCGCGGCCCTTGCCAAGGATCTGGTGGCGGCGCGTAAATCCCGTGAAATCGGCAAGGTCGCGACGCGTCTCAATTTCGAGACGCCAGGCCTGCGTAGCGTGATCACGGGGTCCGCGCGTAGCGCCGGTAAATGGGAGCCGCCGTTCAAGGAAAAATTCCTCGATCGCCGCAAACAATGGGGCGAGGTGGAGACCTGGGCGACGATCAAGCGTCTCTCGCCGACGATCACCAGCGTCAACTATCTGGCGGCCGTCGACCGGCAATATAATGTCGACGGCGAGATTGTGAAGATCGGCTCCGACTATCAGATTTACGTCGATCTGTTCATGCGCACGATGTGGATGAGTATTGTGGTGACCGTCGCCTGTCTGGTGCTCGGTTTCCCGATCGCCTATATGTTGGCGAGTTTGCCGCTCCGGCATTCTAACCTTTTGATGATCCTCGTCTTGCTGCCGTTCTGGACTTCGCTTCTGGTGCGAACGACCTCGTGGATCGTGTTGCTGCAGACGCAAGGCGTGCTGAACGACCTGATGGTCTGGAGCGGCATTATCGACGATGCGCAACGGGTTCAGTTGATATTCAACGCGCAAGGTACGGTGATTGCGATGACGCAGATTCTTCTGCCGTTCATGGTGCTGCCGCTCTATAGCGTGATGAAGACAATCCCGCCAAGTTACTTGCGCGCGGCAGAATCGCTGGGGGCGCACCGGTTCCTTGCGTTCTGGCGGATTTACGTGCCGAACACGCTGCCCGGGGTCGGTGCAGGGTGTCTGCTCGTGTTCATTCTTGCCATCGGGTATTACATCACACCGGCATTGGTCGGCGGTCAGGACGGTCAGATGATCTCCAATATGATCGCGTTCCATATGCAGAAATCGTTGAACTGGGGCTTGGCCGCAGCGCTCGGCGGCATTCTGCTGGGCGGCGTGATCATCCTCTACTGGCTATACAACAAACTGGTCGGTATCGACCGTCTGAAGCTGGGGTAATCGAGTCATGAGCCAAATCTCACTTCCCGATCATGCCGGCCCGGTGGAAACCGTCTGGCACTGGACTTACATCCTGATCTGCGCCTTCGTGTTCCTGTTTCTGATTGCGCCGATCCTGGTGATCATCCCGCTCAGCTTTAATGCCGAGCCGTACTTCACGTTCACCAAGGAAATGATGTCGTTGAAGCCGGAAGCATTCTCGATGCGCTGGTACGAAGACTTCATGGCCAAGGAAATCTGGCAGCGATCGATCGGCAACTCGTTCTTCATCGCTTTTTGTTCGACGGCGCTCGCAACAGCCCTCGGGACGCTGGCCGCGCTTGGGTTGTCGCGTTCGGAAATGCCGTACAAAGGCCTGTTCATGGGGCTGTTGATTTCGCCGATGATCGTGCCGCTGGTGATCACGGCTGCGGGTATCTTTTTCTTCTATGCGACGGTAAACGACTATGTGCCCCTGACCGGGACGTACCTCGGTATTATTCTGGCGCATACCGTGTTGGGGACGCCTTTCGTGGTGATTACCGTGACGGCGACGCTCAGCGGCTTCGATCATTCACTGACCCGCGCCGGTGCCATGCTCGGCGCCGATCCGACGACGGTGTTCTTCAAGATCATCATGCCGCTGATTTTGCCGGGCGTGATCTCGGGGGCGCTGTTTGCGTTCGTGACCTCGTTCGATGAAGTCGTCGTGGTTCTGTTCGTTGCGTCGGTGGAGCAGCAAACGATCCCACGTCAGATGTGGGCGGGGATTCGTGAATCAATCAGCCCGACGATCCTTGCTGTGGCGACGATCCTGATCTGTATCTCGATCGTGCTGTTGGCGACGGTGGAACTTCTACGCCGCCGCTCAGAACGTCTGCGTGGTATGAGCCCGGGCTGAACGCGCACTTGAAGCGGTAAAAAAAGCTCACGTATCGTCGACTTGCATTTGTGTGCGCGCGCGCTAGCTTGTGCGCATGACCAAACTTGCCCTTTCTGATCTGACCGTTTGCGGTGTCGAAGAGTTGCCCGGCCACAGCCGGCGTGCCGTGACCCACGTTCTTTCGTTGATCGATCCCGATTGGCCTGAAATAGCGGCCTTCGAGACCTATGATCCGCACCATCGGACGGTTTTCCGGTTTCACGACATCATCGACGCGTTGCCTGGCCGCACACCCCCGAGCGCCGAGATCGTGGAATCAGTGCTGGCCTTCGGTCGTGATGTCGCTGCCGAAGTCGATGCGGGGAAGCCGGTTCGTCTACTGATACATTGCCATATGGGCGTGTCCCGCTCGTCGGCGGCGATGCTGTCGTTCCTGGCGCAGGTTCATCCGGATGAGCCGGTCGATGCGCTTTACGACCGGCTAAGAAACATTCGACCAAAGTCTTGGCCGAATTCCGTCATGGTCGGGTTTATCGATGACTATCTCGGGTTCGACGGCGCGCTGGTCGATGGGCTTCGCACCCACTATGGACATCGACTCCGTGCGCACCCGGCGACCGGCGAATGGATGAAAGCCAATGGCCGTAGCCGCGAAGTGGAAATGGCGTTGATGCCGGATTGAGCGCCCGGCTCAGTCCTTGACCACAAGGCCCTGCGGGAAGTCACAGAGTTTTTCCGACCCGGTGTCAGTGACGAGCACGCCCTCGCTGATTTCAATGCCCCAGTTGTCTAGCCAGATACCGGGCATGACATGGATGGTCATGCCGGACAGCAGCATGGTCGTGTCGCCGGGGCGGATCGAAAGGGTGTGTTCGCCCCAATCGGGCGGATAGCTGAGACCGATGGAGTATCCCATTCGGGAATCCTTGACGATCCCGTGGCGGCTGACGACGCGGTTCCATGCCGCATGGACGTCCTCGCAGGACACGCCTGGCTTGATGTAGTCGACGGCGACGTTGAGCGCTTCGACCGCAACCTCGGCGATCTCCGCCATGCGTTTAGGTGGTGGTCCGAGGTGGACGGTCCGTGACATCGGGCAGTGATAGCGCATACGCGCCCCGGCCAGTTCCAGGATCGTTGCCTCGCCTTTTTTGAAAGGTTCGGAATTCCACGTCAGGTGAGGCGTGGTTGTCCCGACGCCAGTCGGCAGCATCGGCACGATCGATGTGTATTCGCCGCCGAAAGTGTCGGTGCCGCGGATCTGTGCGTTATATATTTCGGCAACGGCATCGCACTGTCGAACGCCCGGTTCAATGGCGTCGATCCCGGCCTGCATGGCCAATTCGACCAGCCGAGCCGCCTCGCGCATATAACCGATTTCCTTGTCGCTTTTGACGATCCGGACCCAGTTCACCAGATTGCCGGCATCGGTGAACGTTGCGTTCGGCATGGCGGCGGTAAGCGCTGCGTGGGCGCGTGCGGAATAGTAATATGCGTCCATGTCGATGGCGACGCGGCCCTTGCCCAAACCGCGTTCGACGAGAAGGCTGCCGATCCAGTCCATGGGATGGATATCTTCGGCCTGAACGTAGTGGTCCGGATAACCGAGCATATTTTCTTCGCTGAGGTGGGTGGTGACGAACCCACCCGGGCGGTCGATGCCGCGGACAATGCAGATCGGCTCGCTTTCCTCAAGGCCGACAGCGACCATTTGCGGGGTGTAAAAAGACCAGCCGTCATAGCCGGTGAGATAGTTCATATTGGCGGGATTACACGTGATCAGCAGATCGAAACCCTGCTGCGCCATTCGTGCGCGGACGCGGTCGACGCGGCTGTCGTATTCGGCTTTCTCAAAGCTGTGCATGTGTTCCGGCACCCCCCTGAAACTATCGATCAGTCATGCCTAGCGCGGTTCTTTGCCTGTGTCACGCGAATGTCATTTCTGTATTTTCTCTTTTTAAAACATGCACTAGTGTCGAATAATAATTACGGGAAATAACCCGTCTTCTAGGGGATATCTGCCATGTTCGGTAGAGTGGAAGGGGGCAAGCCGCACAAGATCGGTTTTGTCCTGTTACCCGAATTTACGATGATCGGATTCAGCGCCGGCGTTGAACCGTTTCGCATCGCTAATCGGCTTGCCGAACAAACCCTCTATGCTTGTGACGTCTATTCAGAAGACGGCGGGCCGGTCACGGCCAGTAATGGCATGTCCGTCAATGTCGATGGCTCGATCAACGATATTGCAGATCTGGAAACGGTTTTTGTCTGCAGCGGACTTAACGTGAAGCTACACACAACGAAGGCGCTGGTACAGAAGCTACGCAGACTTGCCACGCACGGCACAGGTATCGGCGCGATATGTACCGGGACCGAGGTTCTCGCCAAGGCGGGGCTGCTCGATGACTACAGTTGCACCATCCACTGGGAAAACATGCCGTCGTTTATCGAGGACTATCCCGAACTCAATGTCGTCACCGAGTTGTATGAAATTGACCGTAACCGCTACACATGCGCCGGCGGCACTGCGGCACTCGATATGTCGTTGCGGCTTATTGAACTGCACTACGATGCGGCCGTGGCCGCTGCCGTCGCCGATCAATTAATCCATCATCGGATTCGTGAAGGCGGCGAGGGCCAGCGCATGGAATTGCGCACCCGGCTTGGTGTTTCGCATCCGAAGCTGTTGGCGGTTATTCAGCAGATGGAAGAAAGCCTCGAAGAGCCGATCAATTGCGCGCAACTCGCGCTCGGTGTCGGCCTTTCGACGCGGCAACTTGAACGGCTGTTTCGAAAGTATCTGGGGACTGCGCCGACGAAGTATTATTTGTCACTGAGGCTCAGCCGGGCGCGCTTCCTGTTACGCCAGACCAGTCTGCCGATCCTGTCGATCGCCCTGGCCTGTGGTTTTGTATCGGCATCGCATTTTTCCAAATGCTACCGCGAACATTACAGCCGTACACCGAGCCTGGAACGCCGCGTGGCCTGATTTCACATCGCTTGCTGCAGCCGCGGTAGCTTCCAGCCAAGCGTCACGGCGCGCGCCGCCATCAGGATCATGAAGGCGCCCCACAAGCCGTGATTGCCGAACATCGGGACAAGTACCGGCAGCGATATCAGATACACGAGCAGCGACAGCGCCATTGCATTGCGCATTTCCTTCGACCATGTGCAGCCGATGAAGATGCCGTCGAGCTGGAAACTCCATACTGACACGAGGGGCAGGAAGATGCTCCAGACCAGGTATTCGCGGGCTGTGGTGCGGACCGGTTCACTAAGGGTCAAAAAGTCGATGACCGACGGCCCGAATGCGGCGGTCAGACCGCAGAACGTTATGGCGAATGCGACGGCCCAGAACGTGGTTGCGCGGATCGCCGCGCTGAACTTGGCGCGCGAGCGTGCTCCCTTGGCCTCCCCGGTTAAGGCCTCCGCTGCCGTTGAAAAGCCGTCCATGGCATATGCGGTGAAAACCTGGAGGTGAAGAAGGATCGCGTTGGCGGCTAGAACGGTGTCGCCCATACGTGCGCCGATGGCCGTCAAAATGACGAATACTGCTTGCAGGCACATGGAGCGGATAAAGATATCGCGATTGACGCCGAGCATCCGTTTCAGGGGGGCCGCCTGCAGTATCGCGGTGCGGTCAAAACGCCCGCCCATTCGTGAAAGATGCCGAGCAGCAAAAATAAGGCCCAATACCACCGCCGAGGTCTCGCCGATCACGGTGGCCCATGCCACCCCGGCCACGCCCCAGCCGAGACCGATCACGAACCAGACATCCAGAACCGCATTGATGCCGTTCATATAGACTTGTGTGATCAGCGCGGCCCGGGTGTTCTGTACGCCGAAGAACCAGCCGAGCAGGGCGAAGTTCGCAAGTGCCGCCGGTGCGGACCAGATACGGATGCGAAAGTATTCCTCCGTTAGTGGCCGCACCGTATCGCTGGGCCCGACAATGAGTGCGGACACTTCGAAGATCGGCCATTGCAGAACGACCATTGCGATGCCGATGCCTCCCCCCAACATCAACGCACGGACGAGCCAAGTGCGGACTTCGCGACCATCGCGCGCGCCCATGGACTGCGCCGTCAAGCCAGTCGTCCCCATGCGAAGGAAGTTGCAGCCGTGATACAGAAGGTTGAATATCAGCGCACCGATGGCGACCGCGCCGACGAATTCCGGTCCCGGCAACCGTCCGACAACAGCGGTGTCGACGATGCCCAGGATCGGCACCGAAACATTAGTGACGATTACCGGGAGAGCGATCCGCCAGGTGCGGCGGTGCCAGTATCTGCTGTCTTCTGCGGTCATGCGGTTTGGTAGGGGGATTTGCCGAAAAAGACAAACCCCAAGCGTTGCTGTCTAACGGGTGCGCCGGCGTCTGCGTCGTCCGCCGTCGTCAGCATCGGCAGCTTTCGCCGCCTTCATGCGGGCCGCTGTCAGTTCCGGCACTTCCGCTTCCAGTTGCGGATACGCGGCATCCGCGTGGGGCAAGGCCATGGCCTTGACGAAGTGTTCCTGAAAGCGTGATTCGACCGCCGTTTCGACCTTGGTGATGGTTTTCACGATCTGTTGGATATCGTCACGGCTCTGCTGGTTCAGAAGTGCTATTCGGGCGCCGGTCCCGGCGGCGTTGCCCGCCGAGAATACGCGGTCGAGACCGCAATCGGGGATCATGCCGATGATCATTGCGTACTTGGGGTCGATATGCGTGCCGAAGGCACCGGCAAGCACGATGCGGTCGACATGATCGATTTCCATCTTATCCATCAGCAACGCCGCCCCGGCATAGAGCGCCGCCTTGGCAAGTTGAATGGCGCGGACATCGTTCTGCGTCACGCTGATTTTCATATCGCCGTCATGGATCAAATAGGTGAACGTCCGTCCATCCGATTGAACACGAGGTGTTCGCGCCGCCATTGCACCGTTGATGGTGCCGTCGGTCTTCAGGATGCCGGTCAGCAACATCTCGCCCAGGACCTCAATGATGCCGGACCCGCAGATGCCGGTAATGCCGGTCTTGGCCGCTTCAGCGTCGAAGCCTGCCTCATCCGACCACAAATCGCTGCCGATAATCTTGAAGCGGGGTTCAAGTGTTTGCGGATCGATCCGCAGTCGTTCAATGGCGCCGGGTGCGGCCCGTTGACCGGATGAAATCTGTGCGCCTTCGAAAGCCGGGCCGGTCGGCGATGAGGCCGCCAGCAGCTTCTGGCGGTTACCGAGCACGATTTCCGCATTGGTGCCGACGTCGACGATGAGCGTCATCTCATCACGAAGGTGCGGTTGCTCCGACAGAATAACGCCAGCGGTGTCCGACCCCACATGGCCGGCAATGCACGGCAGCATATAAACCCGCGCGTCCTCGTTGATGGCGTCCAGCCCGACCTCGGTCGCCCATAGGGTCATGCCGGAGCTGGTGCCCAGCGCAAACGGTGCGCCGCCCAACTCGATGGGGTTGATGCCCAGGAACAGGTGATGCATGACCGGATTGCCGACGACCGTCACGTTCAACACAGAATCCGCCGTGACGCCCGCTTCGTCGATCACGTCTTTCGCCAGATTGCTGACCGCGACGCGGACGCTCTCGATCAGGTCCTTTTCACCACCGGGGTTCATCATGATGTAGGAGACCCGGCTCATGAGGTCCTCGCCGAAGCGAATCTGTGGATTCATGATGCCGCCCGATGTCAGCACTTCGCCGCTGGAAAGGTCGCACAGATGCGCGGCGATGGTGGTCGAGCCGATATCGAAGGCGATGCCGTAAGCGCTGTTCTTGAAGCCCGGCCAGACCGCGGTGATACGCAGACCCCGGTGCACGGCGACGGTGACTTTCCAGTCCCCTTGCCGCAGGGCGCTCTGCAATGAGTGCAGTACACGGATGTCGATCTCTTCCAGACCCTGTACATCCCACTGCTCGTCGAGGGCCTTCAGCAGGCGCTCGAAATCCCCGAGCGGGTTGTGCATATCCGGCTCCTCGACCTCGCAGAAGTGAAGCCGGATTGCCGGGTCCATCTGGATGTCGCGAACCTCGGCCCGCTTGCGGACGACTTGACGGTGAACCTGGCTGTCGGGCGGCACGTCGATTACGACGTCGCCCCAAAGCAGGGTATGGCAGCTCAATCGCCGCTCGGTCGCGAGGCCCTTGCGGGAATCGAACAGATTTTCGGGTTCGCCCCGGGGCGAGACATTCTCTGCGGAACTGTGAATGCCGTGCTTGGAAAAGTCACCTTCGGCGACGACGACCTGGCAACGTCCGCAAATGCCGCGCCCGCCGCAGACACTGTCGATGTCGACGCCTAGTTGGCGTGCACAGTCGAGGATCGGGGTGCCGATGGGGAAGCGACCGCGTCGTCCGGACGGCATGAATGCCACGAAAGCGTTGTTTTCCTTAAGCGGCACGCGCGGTCCTCGCTATTCCAATCGTTAGCTGCGCCGTCTGCGGCGTCCTTCGCGGTCCCGGCGACCGGCACCTTCCGCACCTTCTGCCGCCGGTTCGCGGAATTTGCGGATCCAGCGTGCGCAGTTCGGATCGTTCCCCATCACCACGTTGGCGCCCATGATACCCTGCATTTCCGGATCGTGAAGCGGGTTCGTGATGGCCGACGTCATGCCTGCGCCGATGGCCATGGCGAGGAAGCTGGCGTTCAGGCCATGCCGGTTCGGCAGCCCGAACGAGAAGTTCGACGCGCCGCAAGTGGTGTTGACCTTGAGTTCCTCGCGCAGCCGGCGGATCAGGTGCAAAACGTTCCGCCCGGCGTCGTTCAACGCCCCGACGGGCATCACCAGCGGATCGACGACGACGTCTTCGCTCGGAATGCCGAAATCGGCCGCGCGCTGGACGATTTTCTTGGCGACCTCGAAACGGACGTCCGGGTCTTCGGAAATGCCGGTCTCGTCGTTGGAGATGGCAACGACGGCGGCGCCGTATTTTTTGATCAACGGCAGCACGACTTCCAGGCGTTCTTCCTCGCCGGTCACCGAGTTGACCAACGCTTTGCCCTGATAGACTTCAAGACCGGCTTCCAGCGCCGCGACGATGGAACTGTCGATGGACAGCGGCGCATCGGTCAGGCCCTGCACAAGCTGCACGCACTCGGCGAGTATTTTTGGCTCGTCGGCCAGCGGGATGCCTGCATTGACGTCGAGCATCTGTGCACCTGCGGCGATCTGCGCCAGCGCATCGGCTTCGACCCGCGAATAATCGCCCTCGGCCATTTCGGCGGCGAGCAGCTTGCGGCCGGTCGGGTTGATGCGTTCGCCGATGATGACGAACGGCTGATCGAAGCCGATCACGACTTCCTTGGTGGCGGAGCTGACAACGGTTCTGGTCAAAGCGGTAACTCCCGAAATGGCGACACAGGACAGTCCCTGATTAGCCTGTAAATAGCGACATTGCGGCCTGTGAACTGTTCAAAACGCGACCCATCACGTATCAGAGGCGGCGAGTTTCTCGGCCTCTCTTTCGGCGAACTCGATGGCCGCCGCATCGCCCGGGTTCATCTCGCGTTTCCAGGGGCGGCGGTCCTTGAGGACACCCGATTCATGGACGATATCGGCCACGAATTCCTCCTGGCGGTAGGCCATGACGTGGATGCCGGACACCCCCTCGATCTCGCGGATTTCCTGCATCAGATCGATGCACAGATTCTTGCCTTCGCGTTTCTGGTCATCGGCACCTTCAAGGCGGCCGATGACGCTGTCGGGAATATGCACGCCGGGCACATTGCTGCGGATCCAGCGCGCTGTCTTCGCCGACGCCAGCGGGCCGACGCCGATCAGGATGAAGCATTTTTCGTGCAGACCCATGTCGCAAACACGCTTCATGTATTCGCGCAGCATTGGAATGTCATAGCAGTATTGGCTCTGCACGAACTGGGCCCCGGCTTCGATCTTTTTCTGCAGCCGCAGCGGGCGGAAATCGTACGGCGGCGCGAAAGGATTGATGGCGGCACCGAGAAATACATTCGGTGGATCGGAAATCTTGCGGCCGGACAGGAAGCGGCCTTCGTCTCGCATAGTGCGGATGGTCTCCAGCAACGACATGCAGTCGAAATCGAACACCGGTTTGGCGCCCGGCTGATCGCCGGCCTGCACGCCGTCGCCGGTCAGGCACAGGATGTTGGAGACACCCATGGCGGCGGCGCCCAGCACGTCGCCTTGAATGGCGATGCGGTTTCTGTCGCGGCAGCTTATCTGCATGATCGGCGCATAGCCGACGCGGGTCAGCAGGGCACAGATGCCGACGCTCGACATGTGGCAGTTGGCGCCGGAACCGTCCGTGGCATTGATGCCGTCGACCCAGCCGTCGAACACCCCGCCGCGCTCATAAACCTCGTTCGGGTCGGCGCTGTCGGGCGGGTTCAACTCTGCAGTGATGGCAAATTCACCCCGGCGCAGGATGCGTTCGAGCCGCCCGCGCGAGGAATGACCCTCGGGGATATAGCTGAGATCTTCTGATGCGAGAGTGCTCATGACGTGGCATCCTGAGCGGCCTTGCGCTCCTCGGCTTTCTTCGCGGTGACGCGAAGCCAGGCGGAGGTGTCGCGCAGGCTCTGGTCGACCGGCTTTTGTACCTTGAGGATATTGGTGTTTGCGCGCATGCGCTGGCTGCCCTGCCAGGCCTGCACCCACACGCAGGGCATATCCGGTTCGACCTCGCAGTTGCCGTTGGCGCGGACGCCGCCGCATGGGCCATTGCGAAGCTGTTTCGGGCAATTCATGGGACACGACATACCGGTATCGGAAAGCGCGCACTGGCCGCACATGCGGCAATCGAACAGGAAGCTTTTGACGGTGTTTTCGATCAGAAGCACCGGCCGTTCGACGCGCGCGTAGCCGATGGCGTTCCACAGCGGGTGCAGCTTCAAGAACACGTCCGCCAACAAGTTATACACGGCTTCGAATAGCCGGGCGCGCCGCACGGACCACAGGCGGATCGAATAGCGCGCCCGCTGACGTCGAACGGAACTGGTGCCGCTCGGCTTGTAGGCGGTCTTAAGGGCGGGGGACTTGCTCATGCGTCCGACCGCTCGTGGCCATAGCCGGCGACAAGGGCGTCGACGCGCGCCGGATCGTAGTCGGCTTCGAGCTTCTGCTGCCAGGCATCCGCTTCGGCTTCGAGGTCCGCGCCGCATTCAACGGGATCGGCGCGCCGCCAGTCCGCCAGATAGGCATCCGTGCCAATGGCCTTGGCGCGCATGGCGGCGGCGTCGATGGCTTCCTGGAAACGTGCTGCAAGCTCGCGCCGCGCCGTCTGGCGGCCCTGCTTGACGATCACCTGAGCCGGAATGTCACGCCAGTATACGATGGTCATTTGCGCCATCGGTGGTTCCTTTTTCTGCTTGCGCGACGATGAAGTCGCCAAGCCCACCATAACCGGTGAAGTGATAACGGTATTCCAGTCCGAGCTTGTCGGCAGCGGCACGGGCCTGTGCTTGCAGGGCCGCATCGTCGGTTTGCGCCAGGTAAGTAAGGCGCTTGTAGTTTCCGAAATAGACGTCCAGCAATTCGGGGTGGCGGTCGAGGCCGAGCCCGGAAATGATCAACCGGTCGAAGAAGCGCACCAGATAATCCGTCAGGTAAAACGTACCCAGTTCGTCTTCGTGCATTTCTTCGAACGTTTGATCGCCGGCATAGAACGCATAGCAGTGCGCGCCGCCGATGCGCTCCACACCCTTTTCGGCCAGAAGTTCGTCCAGTAGCCCGCCGGTGCCGCAATCGGCATAAAGCGCGACAATGCGCTCGTACTTGTTCTGATTGGCGTCGATCTTGCGGCGCATCTCTTCGGGAATGTGCTGCGGGCGGTTGTGCAGATCGGCGGGCAGACAGGTGAGATCGACGCCGTCCAGTCCATTGGCATCGACAACCCAGCCGACTTCACGGGCCAGTGCGCCGCAAGCGATGATCAGAAGGGGGCGCATCGGTGGACGGCCCGTCCCGGCGTCAGGTTGCCGCGAGAGCCGAGCCCTGACGGCGCGACATCCAGTCCTTGGCGGTTTCGACAGCAATCGCCGCGTCACGGCAATAAGCGTCGGCGCCGATGTTGTCGGCGAACGCTTCGTTCAACGGTGCGCCGCCGACCAGAACCACGTAATCGTTGCGGATGCCTTTCTCGACCATGGTGTCGATGACAACCTTCATGTACGGCATCGTCGTCGTCAGCAATGCCGACATGCCGAGAATGTCCGGCTGGTGTTCTTCGAGTGCCTTGAGATAGGTGTCGACGTCGATATTGATGCCGAGATCGACAACCTCGAAGCCCGCGCCTTCCATCATCATGCCGACAAGGTTTTTGCCGATGTCATGGATATCGCCTTTGACCGTACCGATGACCATCTTGCCCATTTTCGGCGCGCCGGTTTCGACCAGCAACGGACGAAGCACGCCCATTCCGGCTTTCATGGAGTTTGCGGCCATAAGAACTTCGGGCACGAACAGGATGCCGTCGCGGAAATCGATGCCGACGATCCGCATACCTTCGACCAACGCCTTGGTCAGCGTGTCGTAGGGCGTCCAGCCACGGTCCAGCAAGATTTGCGTGCCTTCGACGACTTCGTCGGCAAGCCCGTCATAAAGATCGTCGTGCATCTGCTGCACGAGTTCTTCGTCATTCAGTTCGGAAAGTACGATGTCGTCTTCTTGGTCGGCCACAAGCAATCTCCCAGCCAATCTCAACCCGTCCTGCGGGCTGCAATTTCACTCAATAGGGCCTTAGTGTACCCCAAGGCTGTTCATTTGCAGACATGATTTAGAATTGTTGCGACATGTGGGGCTGTCGGAGACGGTTTTATGCCTTGTTTCAAGGGGGTTACGCTGTCTCCGGGCAAAACAAGGGGGAGGGGCCGAATGGCACCCTCCCCCGGAAGTGTCTTGAGGATCGTCTTGCTTAGCGGTCGGCTTTTCTGAGTGCCATGAACAGGCACACGCACATACCGAGCAGGATGATCGCGAACGGGAACCCGGTTGCGATCGCCAGCGCCTGCAGCGAGCCGAGGCCGCCACCCAGCAACAGGGTGATGGCGACCAAGCCTTCGAACGTGCACCAGAAGACCCGTTGCGCCACCGGCGCATCGATCTTGCCACCTGCCGTGATGGTATCGATCACCAGCGAACCGGAGTCCGACGACGTCACGAAGAAGACGATGACCAGCACGATGCCGATGAACGACGTGATACCGGACAGCGGCAGCACTTCGAGCATCTTGAACAGCGACAGTTCAGGCGTCCAAGCCTTAACCGTCTCGGCAACGCCCATATAGCCGTTGGCGACGTACTCTTCGACAGCGGTGCCGCCGAATACAGCCATCCATGCAACGCACGCCAGCGTCGGGATGATCAGCACGCAGGTCACGAATTCGCGCACCGTGCGGCCTTTGGAAACGCGAGCGATAAACATACCGACGAACGGCGACCACGCGATCCACCAGGCCCAGTAGAAGGTCGTCCAGCCATGCATATAGCCGAGGTCTTCGCGACCGACCCAGTTGCTGAGTTGCGGGACGGTGACGACGTAGTCGGCAAGCCCCGTGAAGAAGCCCTTCACGATGACCATGGTTGGGCCGACGGCCACGACGAAGACCAGCAGGACCAAAGCCAGCAGCATGTTGATTTCGCTAAGCCGTTTGACCCCGGCGTCCAGACCCGCGAGCACGGACATCAGGGCGACACCGGTAATTGCAATGATCAGGATGACCTTGGTGGCATCGCCGTTGGGGATATCGAACAGGTAGTTCAGACCGGCGGTCGCCTGTTCCGCGCCAAAACCCAGCGACGTGGCAAGACCGAACAGGGTCGCGAACACGGCCAGAATATCGATGATGTGACCCCACCAGCCCCAGACTTTCTCGCCAAGCAGGGGATAAAACGCCGAACGAATGGTCAGCGGCAGGTGAGCGTTGTAACAGAAGTAGGCCAGCGACAGACCGACGACGGCATAAATCGCCCACGGATGCAGACCCCAGTGGAAGATCGTCGCCGACATGCCGATTGACCGCGCCGCTTCAATATTGTTGGGGTCGACCCCAAGAGGCGGATTAAGTGTGTGATAAACGGGTTCGAGTACACCGAAGAACATCAGGCCGATGCCCATGCCGGCGGCAAACAACATCGCGAACCAGCCGGTATAAGAATACTCAGGAACGGCATCCTTGCCGCCGATCCTGACCTTGCCGAGTGGCAGTACGATCAGCAAAAAGCAGAACAGGACGAAGATGTTGGCCGCGCCCATAAACAGCCAGTCGAAGGTTTTCGTCAGCCATGGACGCAATTCATTGAATGCGGCGCCGGCGGATTCCTGAAACATCAACGTGATCAGGACAAAGGCGATAATCAAAAGGCCGGAAATGGCAAAGACCGGATTGTGGATATCTAGGCCGAATACCTCGACGTTATCCTGTCCGACCTCGTATTCGGTGTCGATTCTGTCTGGACTCATACGTAACTCTCCCCGTCTGCAAGTGAGCGCGCACCACGGCCCGGACGACAGGCTGATTAACAAATCATGCCCTGCCATCGTGCCGGGGGAACGCGTGTCATCTCCCCATGACGTGAAAACCCTAACCGATAGGGCGTACAATGCCTAGCGTGGATCAGCCTGATTTTTTTCCTATAGCGACATCTTTTTGTCGAAATTAGGATATTTATCGGCGTGTTTTCACTATTCGCGCCGTTAAATCGGCGCGAAATGCTGTGCAGATAGGCCGGCGCTTACGATTTCGGGCGCGCGTTTTCCGGATCGTAGAGCGCCTTGTACCCGACGGCGGCGACTTCGACCGGGAATTTCTGATTGAAGTATTCGATCTCCAGCGCCCGGCCTTCCTCGCAATAATCGTGCGGCAGATAGCCGAGGGCGATGTTCTTTCCGATGGTGGGGCCGTAGGCGATGGATGTGGTGTATGACCGGCGGCCTTGGCTGTCGATCAACACCTCGTTCGTTTTCGGATCGATGATCGGGCAATTGCCGACCATGTAGCGCGCTACGCCGTCGCTGTCGGTGTTGTCAGTGACGACGAGGGTGCACAGCGTTGCCGGCTGGTGCGCGCGTTCGCGTTGCGCCAGGTTCGCGGCCTTGCCGCGGAAATCGGCGGCTTTGACTTTCGGCCGCGCCAGCCCGGCTTCGAGCAGATTGTATTCGGTCAGCAGGTCCGCGTTCTGCAGACGCAGGCTTTTTTCCATGCGCCGTGTATTGGCATAGGTCTCGATACCCACCGGCACGATACCGATCTCGCGGAACATGTCCCAAAGCGCCAGGCCATAGCTGAGCGGGAAGTGCAGTTCCCAGCCCTGTTCGCCGACATAGGAAATGCGGAACGCCTTCACCGGCACGCCCCGCAGCGTGATGTCACGGGTTGCGGCGAAGGGGAAGTTCTCCGGATCGAGGCCGGCTGGATCGTCGGCCAGCTTTTTCAGATTCTCACGCGCATTCGGCCCCCAGACGCCGATGCAGCCGAAGTGGTCGGTGCGGTCTTCGACGTACGCCGACCATTCCTTGTCGCGTAACATACGGCGCAGATAGGTCATGTCGCGATGCCCGGCGTCGGCGCCGTCGATGACGCGGAACCGGTCCTCGGCCAAGCGCAGGATGGTCAGGTCTGCCATGACGCCGCCGGTATCGTCGAGGAAGTTCGTGTAGACGCCTTTGCCGACCGGCGTGTCGCCGGCGACCTTCGATGACGAGACGTATTCGACGAGTTGTTCGGCGTCGCACCCCGAAACGTCGTAGATCGCGAAGTGCGAGAGATTGATCATGCCGACGTTCTCGGAAAGCTCCAGGTGTTCGGCATTGGACACGCGCCAGAAATGACGATTGTCCCACTCGTTTTCGCGGACCGGCACGCGGTCGCCGAATTTCTCGAACAGCGGCGCTTCGTTCGAGGCATAGCCGTGCGCGCGTTCCCATCCGGACAGTTCCATAAAGTACCCTCCGAGTTCCTTCTCGCGCAGATACGACGGTGCACACCGCAGATTGCGACCCTTGGTATACGGCTCGCGATTATGGACGGGGGGATTGTAAATCTTGAACGCCGTTTCGTAGCAGCGGTCGTAGATGTAGGTCTCGGATTTCTGGATTGGATAATAGCGCGCATAGTCGATCGAGTTGTGATCGAGCTCGGTGCGTCCGTCGGTCATCCAGTCGGCAATGACCTTGCCGGTGCCGGGGCCGTCCTTGACCCACACCGACACGCCGTACCAGAGACCCTTAATATCGGGCGATTCACCAATGGACGGTCCGCCGTCCGCCGTGACCTGCAGCAACCCGTTGAAGGAATGCTTCTCGTTGTAACCAAGCTCGCCGAGGATCGGCGTCAGTTCCATGGCGCGTTCCAGCGGTTCGATGATCTGTTCCATCTCGAGATCACGTTGCGACGGGGACAGGCGGGCCTGTTCCTTTTCCAGAATGTCTCGTGGATGACAAAGCCGCGGTTCTTTTTCCTCGTAATAACCCCATTCGATCTGACCGCCTTCGGCCGTAAGCGGGTCGCCGGTGTCGCGCAGATACGCGGAATTGCCCTGATCGCGCAGCAGCGGGTAGCCGATTTCCTTGCCTGTGCCCTCAAACTCCTTGAATGGCCCGAAGAATGTCAGTGGGTGATCGACCGGCATGACGGGCAGGTCTTCGCCGGCCATTTCTGCAATCAGGCGGCCCCAAAGACCGGCGCAGACGACGACGTTCTCTGTTTCGATATAGCCGCGTGGGGTTTCGACGCCCTTGATGCGGCCGTTTTCGATGTCTAGCCCGGTGCACGGGGTGTTGGCGAAGGTTTCCAGCTTGCCGGTATTTTCCGCTTCCTGAACAAGCTCGCCGGCGAAAACCTGCGAGCGCGGAATGACGAGGCCTGCATCCGGGTCCCACAGCGCGCCCTGGATCATGTCCTCTTCGATCAGAGGCATCAGTTCTTTCGCCTTGGCCGCCGAGATCATTTCGACGCGGCTGCCGAACGCGCGCCCCGAACTGACGCGGCGCTCAAGCTCGCGCATCCGCTCGTCGTCGTCCTTGCGCGCAACTTCGATGCCGCCGATCCGCGAATAACGACCGCGCTTCTCAAAAAAGTCGATGGAATACTTCGTCGTGAAGATCGTCATCTGATCGTGCATCGTGTTGAAACAGAAGTCCGATGCATGACCGGTCGAGCCGATATCCGTGGGGATGCCGGACTTGTCGATACCGATGATATTATCCCAGCCGCGCTCGATAAGATGATGCGCGACCGAAGCCCCGACAATGCCGCCCTGACCGATGATCACGACGCTGGCGCTCTTGTGAAACTTCGACATGAACTACATCTCCATGTTGGACCCATCGGGCGGCCGGAACGCTCTAAATTTCACCATGGTTCGTACGGAATTGGCAACCTGTGCGCTACGATGCGCGCGACTTCCGGTGTTCTGAAATCGTCAGGCGAGAATGCGCGCGAAGCGCATTGCCGAGCCGGTTTCCGCGGAATACGCTATGGTCAGGAAACGGACGAGAAAAACCGGAGTGAAAATCAAGACATGTTGAGCGATTGGGAACCCCCGAAGTCATTCGAGGAATATGAGCACATCAATGTGGCGCGTGTTGCCGGCAGCATCGGCGCGGAAGTTTCCGGCGTTGATATTTCGACGGATTTGCCAGACGAGGTGATTGGTGAAATCACCGGGGCACTCAACGAACACCATGTGATTTTCTTCCGCGATCAGGACCTTGCGCCGAAACGCCAGGCGGCGTTCGCATCGCGCTTCGGCCCGTTGATCCCATACCCCATGGTGAAGGGGCTGGACGGTACCGACGAGGTGGTGCCGGTGGTCAAAAACGCGGACGAGCGGGTGAATTTCGGCGGCATCTGGCATGCCGACACCACATATCTGGATGAGCCGCCAATGGGCGCGCTTCTGTATGCCGTGGAACTGCCGCCATATGGTGGCGATACCCTGTTTGCCAACATGCATTTGGCCTTCGAGACTTTGTCGCCGAGCCTGCAGGCGTATCTGGAATCGCTGACGGTGATCCAGAACTCGGCCAAGGCGGAAGTGACTCGGACCCGCGAGGACCGGATCAAGGAAGATGGCGGCAAACGGATGCAGCTCGTCGCCGAACACCCGGCGGTCATTACGCACCCGCGCACCGGACGCAAGTCGCTGTTTGTGAACTCGGGCCACACCGAACGGTTCAAGGAACTGACGGAAGAAGAAAGCGCGCCGCTGCTGAAGTTCCTGTTCTCGCACCTGTCGCGCCCTGAATTTACCTGCCGTCTGGTATGGACGCCGGGCACGCTGGCATTCTGGGACAACTACGCGACGCAGCATAACCCAATCAACGATTACCACGGCTTCAAGCGCGTGATGCATCGCGTCACGGTCGGCGGCGGGCGTCCACAATTACAACAGGCGGCAGAATAATGACTTTAACTGTTCCACCCGACCAACGGGCGCAGAGCTTTCTCGGTTACCCGGTCGCGACCGACCTGGACAATCTGGACGCCGACGTTGCCGTCCTCGGCATCCCGTACGGGAAACCGTACCGTCCGGAAGGAATGGCAAATCCGCAAAGCCTCGGTCCGGCGGCCGTGCGCGCGGCGTCACGGCGTATTCAGATCGCGCCCGATCACTATGATTTCGATCTTGGTGGACCGGCGCTCGATGGGCGTAACGTGAAGATCGTCGATTGCGGTGACGCGGCGGCAGACATGAGCGACCACGATGCGCATTACCGCAATGCGGAGGCGGCAATCCGTAAGATCGTCGCCGCCGGGGCCATGCCGATCACCATCGGTGGTGATCACGGCGTCCCGATCCCGGTGTTTCGCGGAATCGAAGCATTGGGGCCGATAACGCTAGTGCATGTGGATGCGCATCTAGATTGGCGTGACGACGTCAACGGCGAGCCGGAAGGCTATTCAAGCCCGATCCGGCGGGCGTCAGAGATGGATCATATCGGTGAGATTTTTCAGCTCGGCATGCGTTCGACCGGAAGCGCCCGGATCGAGGAAGTCGAGGCGGCCCAAGCCTACGGTGCGCATATCTATACGTCGTATGACGTCCACGACAACGGCATTGAAAGCGTGCTGGCCGACATTCCGGACGGACAGAATTATTACCTGACCATCGATGCGGACGGTGTCGACCCTTCGGTCATGCCGGGCACGCTGGCATTGGCGCCGGGTGGGCTTGATTATCATCAGATGCGAAAACTCATCCACGGACTGGTCGCCAAGGGTCGGGTGGTCGGCATGGATGTGGTCGAGATCGCACCGGTCAACGACGTCAATCAGCTGACCTGCATCGCCGCGGGCCGGATGATCGTGAACTTGATCGGCGCCGCGGCCCGGGCCGGGTATTTTGATGTACCGTCATCGTAGCCACAATTTGATTAAAACGGCACGGATGGTAAAAGCAGCCCCGAAATGATCTTTTCATTGTTCCTCGGGTCGCATGACGGTTGAATTTTTATCCATTCTGGCGCTGATTGCCGTACTTTCCGTGGTGCAGTCATTTTTCGGCATGGGCGTGCTGGTGTTTGGGACGCCGACGCTTTTACTTGCCGGATACGATTTCATCACGACGATCAGCTATTTGCTGCCGGCATCCTTCGCGATTTCGCTGCTGCAGGTGTTTGGTGCGAAAAAGCCAAGGCCGGCGATCTCGCGACATTTGTATACTCTATGCCTGCCGATGATCGGCGTCGGTTTGTGGTCGGTCGAGCACAGCCCGCTGGGGTCATGGACCAATCTTTTGGTTGGCTGCACGCTGCTGGCGACAGCGGTCTTCAGGATCTGGCCGAAATCGCAATACGTCCTGCAACTCATGCTGAGAAAGCAACTTCCCGCGTATCATATCGTGATGGGGCTTGTGCATGGGATGACAAACCTTGGTGGCGCATTGTTGGCGATCTTCGCGGTTGGCACGACTAAGGATAAGGACGCGATCCGCTACACGGTGGCACATTACTATCTGGCGTTCAGTATCGTGCAGATGACGATGCTCGCCGCCGTCATGGGGCACGCCGGCGAATTGATCGGAAATGTCTATATGATGGGGGTGTCCGCTGCTGTTTATCTGCTTGTCGGCAACAGGATTTTCATCCGCTCCAGCAGTCAGGTTTACAACACGGCGCTGACGGCCTTCATTGCGGCGTACGGCCTTGCAGTGCTGTTTCGCTTCTAACCACGGCATAAGCGCTTAGATTTTGAGCCTGCGCAGTCCTGTATGCTGGAATGGTAACGCCGTATCCCGCATCCGTGCTTTACGATGATTGCGCGCAGCATGATCGCGCACCGATGACGCTACAAACGCATCGAAGTGTAAATCCGGTGCTGTCATCGCCTTTACGCCGGTTTGGATGGCGGTTTGGTCCATCGCCGGCCATTGACGGTTCTTGGCGGAGATCTCGGCGAGCGGCACGGGCATGCCGTTCGGTGTGAAAGCCCCTGCGTTCGAGCAATAGAAAAAGACCTTGTCCAAGGTCAGTCCGTACTCGGTGTCGATCCGGATGCCGGACAATTCGGCGTACGCGTAATTCTCGTTGCCGAGTTCGGTGTCGTGCATGCGCTGCATATGGTCGTCATGCAGCCAGTTGACGAAAAGCGTAACTTGCGTGCCCGGCGACGGATGCAGGCATGAAGCGATCGATCCGTAACCCGTGACGTGGGCTGAATACACGCTATCGAAATCGTGCACGACGCACCGCTCGCAGGGGATTGGCGGGTATTTGCCTGTCGAGAATTTGCGGACGATCTGTTCCGGCGATTGGTTCGAGCCGACGGCGAGCACCGGCGTCCGCCCCTTGCGGTGCTTTTCCGCGTGCGCCGCGGTCATCGAAAGAACGTCCGTGCCGTCAACAACATATGACGTGGTGGGAAGCGGGTAGGGATAGCCGAGTGCGAGGTCGAGGATATCTTTGGACATGTCTCTTGCCGCACCCGGTATCTTACGTTTCGTCGTCAGTCGCTTTGCAGGCCGCGGCCGATGAAGTGTCCGGTCAATGCGCCCAGCACCAGCCAGAACAAGCCTGCCGTCACCAGCGATGTGGCGACAAACTGCGCCGCGAGTTCGGCCGGCACGCCGCCGCTCGAAAACTCGTGCGGATGCGGTGCGCCGACGATATGCGGGATCGTCAGCATGGCAATGCCCAATACCCTGAGCGGCCAGTTGGCAGCGAACGCGATCAGACCAAGTCCGCCCGCCGATGCAACAACGGTCATGACCCACCAGAGTTGGCGCCCGGTCAGATCCGCCGCTGCCATCCCCGGCAATTCCGGTGGCAGGCCCAGGGCGGGCAGGAACGAAAACGCGAGGAAACCTGCCGCGCCCCAAATCAGACCGCGGCGCCAATCGGTTGCTGTGCCTCTGAGCGTCATGCCGGCGGCAATCAGCAGCGCGAAACCGGCGCCGAGGATAATATTCGTCAAGACGGTGAACATGATCCGCTCGCCGCCGTCTTCGGGCATCCAGCTTTGCTCATCGTGACTGTGTCCGGCAGCCGTGCCGGTGTCGTGCGAGTGTGCGTGTGGAGCGGGTGCTTCGTAGTTTTCTGCCGCATGGATCAACGGCACCACTTTCACCATCTGCGCTGCCGAGACAAAGGCGCCAGCGATCAACCCAGCCGCAATCGCGGCCAGAAAAATCCGTCCGATCATTTCAACTCTCCGGTCGGGAAATCAGTGACAGGGGAAGGAGAATGCGTGCCGACCGTCGTGCGCTGCGTTGTGCAGGGTCGCGGAATTGGCAAGTCCGGCGCCATAGACGAGGAAGCTTCCCAAAAGGGCCGCGGCAACCGTCGCGATAAGGCGTTGTTGAAAGGAAAGCGGCAGTGCGGCGCTGTTTTGTTTGGTCTGTTCCATCAGAACTCCCTCCGAGTTTGATTCTCAATTACCGGGGACGCATGTCCACCGATGCAAAGGCAGGTCTCCTGGCTGGCGGCTTTCCGTTGACAATCGCCTTCCCGACCTTGGGTCAGTGGTTATTGATTATCAACAAGCCGCTTACAGTTGCGGGGGCAGCCCGGGTTTGAATTCCCTGATGGGTAAATCCCTCCCGTGTTCCCTATTAGTCCCCAAGACTCTGTCGTCTCTCAGCGGGGAACCTTTACAACGTCATGATGCGTTGAAGACCGCTGCATTGTCAATCCGCATGGGCGCCATTTGGGAACCGATGACATCGGCGAAAGCGCGCAAATTGCCGCATGATTGTATTGCGCTTTTTGCGTGTTCCATGTTGCGGCGCAGCAATTGTTATGGAATGCTGACCTAATTATACGGGGTAATTGACTGGCTGAATGGAGTTGACTTGGGGTCTCCATCGACAATCGATATTGTCTGGGTGTTAACCAGTTCGGCGTTGGTCTTCATGATGCAGGCGGGGTTCTGTTGCCTGGAAAGCGGCTATGTCCGTTCGAAAAACAGCGTCAACGTTGCCGCCAAAAATTTCGCTGATTTCTGCATTTCCGCCACGATTTTCTGGATCGTCGGATTCGGTCTGATGTTCGGGGCCAGCGCGAACGGAATTATTGGTGCGTCTGAGTTCGTATTCTCGGTCAACGACGATCCTGGGCACATCACATTCTTCGTTTTTCAACTTATGTTTTGTGGTGCGTCAACGACCATTGTTTCGGGTGCCGTGGCGGAACGTACGCGCTACGTCGGCTACCTGATGATCGCCGTCGTCATCTCGTTGGTCATCTATCCGGTTTTCGGACACTGGGCCTGGGGCGGTGTCATCGGTGGCGCGCCGGGCTGGCTCGCGGCGATGGGCTTCGTCGATTTTGCCGGATCCACGGTGGTGCATTCCATTGCCGGGTGGGTCGGGCTTGCGGCGGTGATCATCATTGGCCCGCGCGAAGGGAGATTCGACGGAACCGGCGGGAATTTCCGCAGCCACAGCTTGCCGCTGTCGGCGCTTGGTGTGTTTACGATCTGGGTCGGCTGGATCGGCTTCAACGGCGGCAGCACCCTTGCCGCCAACAGTTCCGTGCCGCTGATCGTCTTCAATACGTTGATCGCCGGTGCGTTCGGCGGCCTCGCTGCGATCCTGACCGCACCGATCATATTCGGGCGCTCCGATGTGCCGTGCATGCTGAACGGGGCTTTGGCCGGTCTGGTGGCAATCACGGCGCCGGCGCATGCGGTCGATCCGTGGGCCGCGGTCAGCATCGGTCTTGTCGGCGGCGTGCTTTGCATGCTGGCGATGCGGGCGCTTGAAAAGCTTCGTATCGACGACGTGCTGTCGGCGTTTCCGGTGCATGCCGTCGCCGGCATTTGGGGGACGCTGTCGGTGGCAATTTTCGGCCGCCTGGAGATGCTCGGCACCGGCCTCTCGCGTGGCGATCAGTTCCTCGTCCAAGGTGCCGGCGTGCTGACCGCAATGGCATGGGCATTCGGCGGCGGTTATGTCGTTTTGCGAATCATCGACAAGTTTTACCGTCTGCGCGTGCCGATTAATGCGGAGCGGGTCGGTCTGAATATCAGCGAGCACGATCAATCGACCGAACAGCTCGATCTTCTCCATGCGATGGAATTCCAGCGCGTCAGCGGCGATTACTCGCGGCCTATTCCGGTTGAACCGAATTCCGAAACCGGCGACATCGCCGCACAATATAACCGGGTGCTGCAAAACCTGTATAACGCCAAGCTGGATGCGGAAAGCGCGAACAACGCCAAATCCGATTTTCTGGCCTCCATGAGCCACGAACTACGCACCCCCTTGAATGCAATCATGGGGTTTTCGGAAGTCATAAAGAACCAGTATTTCGGACCGATCGGCTCCGACAAATACAAAGACTACGCCAACGACATCATGTCGAGCGGCCAGCATCTTTTGAGCCTTGTGAACGATATTCTCGATCTGTCGAAGATCGAGTCGGGACGGAACCCCCTCGAACTGAAACGGATAAGGGCACGCGACACGTTCGACGAATGCCTTAAGATCGCCAAGAATGCCATCGATTGCAGCCAGATATACTTCGAGACCCGCGTCGGCGACAATTTGCCGCCGCTTTATGTCGACGAACGGGCTATCAAACAGGTTCTGCTGAATTTGCTGTTCAATGCGGTCAAGTTCACGCCGGGTGGCGGGCACGTCACCCTCAAGGCGATGTTCCTGGACAATTGTCATATTCTGGAGGTCGCGGACAGCGGCGACGGGATCGCTCCGGAGAATCTGCAGAAGATTACCGAACCGTTCGCGCAACTGCAGGCCAATCCACACATCGCAAAAATGGGTACAGGATTGGGCCTCGCCATAGCCAAGGCGCTGATCGAGGCGCATGGCGGCGAACTGCGGATTACCAGTTTGCTCGGAAAAGGTACGACAGTGCGCGTCATTTTGCCGTACACGGGGGACGGTGCCTGATCAAGGCGATCAGCTAACGATTATGTTCTCCAGCCGTGCTGCCGCTTTTTCCAGATGGTTCGTGATGCTGCGCATATCGTTTAGTGCATCAAGGGCGGTTTCCGTCTGAGTTACGGTCAACTTGCCATCGCTGGCGGCCTTTAAAAGCGAGCCTTTCAAGTTCTGATAGGCGGTCTCGACGCTCTTTCGCTCAGGTGCCAGATCATCTTCCATGTCATCGACTGGCTGTAGCTTCGCGCCAGTGGCGTCGATCCTCGCCGCGATCATCGTGGCGACGGAGCGAAATTGTTCCAGATAGGGTGAGGGTAACCGGTCGAGTTTTTCGCGGCGTCCTGCCAAGTCGAGGCCGTTTCGCGCGATTTCGGTATAGTGCCAGATCGCGCGCACGATGCCGGATAGCGACATCGAGATTTCCTCGGTGTTACGTGCGGTGGCGAGGCTTCGGATGTAGGTGTAGACGGCCTCGCTCAGTTTGCTGACGGCCTGCACCTTGTGACGCAATTGGGTGACGGACACCTTTTGGTCCAGCAGCGGGGATTTTGCGACGGCGTACGCAACACCGGCGATGCGCTGCATCTCAAGGAAGATGGAATTCAGAGCAATCGACGGGACGGCGATACTGTAGGAATCGATATAGCGGGGCGTCGCCTCGCTTTCCTCGACGCTCACCATCCGCGAGGCCAGCCACTTTTCCAGTCGCGCGCTGAGCGGCCACATCAACAGAACGCCGAGAATATTGAATGTCGTATGGAACAGCGCGAGCGTCGTCGCGGGCGCCGATTTTCCAGTGATTTCCTCTTCGATGAAGGCGACGATGACAAGCATGACGGGCAGCAATAGCAGCGCCGATACGCCGGTGACGGCATTGAACGCAACATGCGATAGCGCGACCCGTTTGGCGTTCGAGGTTGCGCCGAAAACGGCGATCAATGCGGTGCTTGTGGTGCCGATGTTCGCGCCGATGACCAGTGCAGCACCTGATTCGATACTCAACAGTCCGCTCAACGCCGCGGTAATGGCGATGGCGATCACGGCACTGGACGATTGCATGAGCGTGGTGAGGACCATGCCGACTAGCACGAACGCCGCCGTGTTGGCGATGCCGTGCGACTGTAATGACGTCACGTCGATGGCTGCGCTGATGCCTTCGAAGGTCAGTTTAAGGGTTGCGATGCCCAGAAAGAACACGCCGAACCCGGTCAAGGCTTCACCCAGGGCGCCGCGTCTGGACGATGCGCCGGTGAGGAACAGGATCATACCGACGCCAAGCAGCGGCAGAGCGAGCGCCTCGATCTTGAAATTGATGCCGATGAACGCGACCAGCCAGCCGGTCAGCGTGGTGCCGACATTGCTACCGAACACCACCCACATGGCTTGTGGCAGCGTCAAAAGCCCGGCATTCACGAAGCCGATGGCGGCGACGGTGACGGCACTCGACGATTGTACGAGGCCGGTAATCAGAATCCCGGACATGAGGCCGCGGAGACGCGAATCCGTCCAGCGGCCCAGCACGTCGCGCAGTGCATCGCCGGCGGCAACCTTCAGGCCTACCGTCATCAGGTGGATGCCGAGCAGGAAAAGCCCCATGCCGCCAAGTGCGCTGCCGATCAACGACCAACTGATCATCCGGGTTCCATTCGCAAGACAAAAAACCAGACACAGGGCGAATTATACTGCGCGCCCGTGTCGCGGTCGATAACGGCGAGAGGCTTCAAGCGTTTCGAAGCGCGAGTTGCACTGTCGTTTCGAGCCGGTTCAGGAAATTCGAGCGGTCGGCTTTTGAAAACGCGCTCGGCCCGCCGGTGATCTCGCCGGTTTCGCGCAAGCCTTGCATTAGCTCGCGGTTGGCAAGCGCCATACCGATCATGTTTTCCGTAAACGCTTCGCCGTTGGGCTTTAACGCCAGCGCGCCGTTTTCAAGGCAGCGCGACGCCAGGGGAATATCGTTGGTGATGCAGATGTCGGCCTTGGCGATGTGTTCGGCGATCCAGTCATCGGCGGCGTCCGCCCCTTGCGCGACGATCACAAGTTCGACCATCGGATCGGCGCTCGGGCGAATACCGCCGTCGCAAACCATCCAGGTTTTCAGGCCATGGCGTGCCGCGACGCGCAGGGTTTCGTCCTTGACCGGGCAGGCATCGGCATCGATGTAAATTTCGACCATGCGGTCAGTCGTCGCCCGCTTCGGCTTCTTCTTGCGGCAAGTACTGGGCGATGTCGACGTCGTCGAGCTGCTCCGGCATCAGGAACCGCTCTGCGTATTCCTTGTAAACGCCGGACTTCAGGAACAGTTCGAATAGTTCGTCGTCGATATGCGCGTCTTTCTTCATGAACGACATGATCTTGACGCTGTCGGAAAGCTTCTTCGGTGCCTTGTAGGGGCGGTCGGCGGCCGTGAGGGCCTCGAAAATATCGGCAATTGCCATGATCCGCGCCGGCACCGACATGTGATCCTTGTTGAGTTTTTTCGGATAACCGGTGCCGTCCATTTTTTCATGGTGGCCGCCGGCAAACTCCGGCACCCGGGCCAGGTGTTTCGGGAACGGCAGCGCTTCCAGCATGATGATCGTCTGCACGATGTGGTCGTTAATCTTGAAGCGTTCCTCCTCGGTCAGCGTACCGCGCGCAATGCACAGGTTATAAACCTCGCCGAGGTTATACAGGTTCTCGGGGACATCGAGTTTGAAGCCCCACGGATTGTCCTCGACGGCAGTCTGTTCCATGCCTTCGCGATAGATGATGTGGTCGTAGCGGTCGGCGAGCAGGTTTTCTTCGACCGGCAGCGCCGGTTCCGGCTCGCGTTCGGCACGTTTCAGTTCCTCGTACGACAGGCCGAGGCGATCGGAAAGGGTGCGCGTCCACTTGATGTCGGCGATCTTCTTGACCCGTTCGATCCGGTCCGGTGCCATGAATTCGCCACCGACGTTGCTTTCGGCGATGAAGGCGAAGTCGTCGTCGAGCTGTGCCAGCTCCTGGTCCAGCTCTTCGCGGAGCTTGACCGGATCGCCGCCGTCGATCACGGCGTTCTGATAGGCGATCACGCGGTCGCGTTTAACGATCTCGAAGCGATTGCGAATTTCATGGATGCGGTTGTAGATCGTTTCCAGCTTGGTGGCTTTGTCGACGACGTATTCCGGCGTCGTCACCTTGCCGCAGTCGTGCAACCACGCCGCGATGTGCAGTTCGTACCATTCCTCGTCGGTCAGGTCGAAATCCTTGAACGGACCGTCGGTCTGTTCAGCGGCTGCGGCGGCCAGCATCTTGGTCAGTTCAGGCACGCGCTGACAGTGGCCGCCGGTATACGGCGACTTGGCGTCAATCGCCGATGCGATCAGCTCGATAAAGCTGTCCAAAAGCTTCTTCTGGGCTTCCAGAAGCTGCTGGTTGTCCAGTGCGACGGCGGCTTGCGAGGCCAGCGCTTCGATCAACGGCTGGATATCGTCGCCGAACGCGATGACTTCGCCGCTGTCCCTATCGACGGCATTCAGCAGCTGCAGCACGCCGATGATTTCACCCTGCGAGTTGCTGAGCGGGACGCAGAGGAACGACTTGGAGCGATATCCCGTGCCTTCATCGAACTTCTTGGTGCCGGAGAAATCGAAATTGTCGTTTTCATAGGCATCGGGAATGTTGATGGATTGGCCGGTCAGCACCGCTGCCGAAGCAACGTTCTTGTGGTTTTCTTCGCCGGATTTCGGGTCAATGAGCGTCAGCGGCGGGAAATTGATGTCCTTGCCGGTGGTGCCGCCCATGGCGATGTTGAGCGAGTCGGTCCGCATGATCTCGAAGCGGAGTCGATTGTCGTCGGTGCGAATGTAAAGCGTTCCACCATCGGCGTTGGCGAGGCTTTTTGCCTCCAACAGAATGGTCTCCATCAGAACGTTGGTGTCGCGTTCCGCCGATAGGGCGATACCGATATCAATCAGCCGCTGCAGGCTTGATGTACTCAAGCCTTCATTCGTGTTGGTCGTCCCGTCTGCCATGTTGTGCGTGCTTCCCGGTAACAAACGCCTTTTAGGCGTAATTTCTTGAACCCTTGGATGACTCTAGACGTTTAGGCTATTGATTGACAATGGTCACGCCATGCGCCGAACATTTTTGTCACACGCTTGACCGTCCGTCGCTGAAAGGGTCAACTTTGCGCCGGAAAAGAGAGGAATCTCCATGGCTTACGCGTCGCTTCGGGAATTTATCGACTACCTCGAAAAAAACGGCCGTCTTGTGCGCGTATCGGCCCCTGTGAACACCGTTCTCGAAATGACGGAAATCCAGACCCGTGTGTTGGCCGAGGGCGGTCCGGCGATCCTTTTCGAAAACGTCATCAAGGCCGACGGCACGCCATCCGATATGCCCGTTCTGGTCAACCTGTTTGGCACCGTCGAGCGCGTCGCCTGGGGTATGAACCGTGAACCGGGCGAGTTGCGCGACATTGGCGAAACGCTGGCGTTTCTGCGCCAGCCCGAGCCGCCCGGCGGCTGGCGTGAAGCCATGGAAATGCTGCCCCTGATGAAGACCGTGATGGCGATGAAGCCGAAGGACGGTTCGACGGCATATTGCCAGGAAATCGTGCTGACCGGCGATGATGTCGACCTCGCGAAGCTGCCGATCCAGACCTGCTGGCCTGGCGAACCGGCGCCGCTGATCACGTGGCCTTTGGTCGTCACCAAGGGGCCCGGCGGCGACAAGCGCGACGACTATAACCTTGGCATCTACCGGATGCAGGTGACGGGCAAAAACACCACGCTGATGCGCTGGTTGAAGCATCGCGGCGGTGCGCAGCATCACCAGCGCTGGAAGGCGGAAAAGCCGGAGCCGCTGCCCGCCGCCGTCGTGCTCGGCGCGGACCCGGGCACCATCCTCGCCGCCGTGACACCTGTTCCGGATACGCTGTCAGAGTACCAGTTTGCGGGCTTGTTGCGCGGTAAAAAGGTCGAGCTTGTGGATTGTGCGACGCAGCCGCTGAAAGTCCCTGCCGAGGCAGAAATCGTCATCGAAGGCACGGTCTCGCTGACGGACTACGGTGACGAGGGGCCGTACGGCGATCACACCGGTTATTACAACTCGGTCGAGCCGTTCCCGGTCTTTACCGTCACCGCGATCACCATGCGTAAGAATCCGATTTACCTGTCGACCTATACCGGGCGGCCACCGGACGAACCGTCGGTGCTGGGCGAGGCGTTGAACGACGTGTTCGTGCCGTTGCTGCAACAGCAATTCCCGGAAATCGTCGATTTCTGGCTGCCGCCCGAAGGCTGCTCGTACCGCGTTGCCGTGGTGTCGATGAAGAAAGCCTACGCCGGGCATGCCAAGCGCATCATGATGGCCGTGTGGTCGTATCTGCGGCAGTTCATGTACACCAAGTTCGTCATCGTCGTGGACGAAGACATTAATGCCCGCGATTGGAACGACGTGATCTGGGCGATCTCGACGAATGTCGATCCGAGCCGCGATCTGACCGTCATCGACAACACGCCGATCGATTATCTCGACTTCGCCTCCCCGGAATCGGGGCTCGGCGGCAAGCTCGGCATCGACGCGACGACCAAGCTGCCCCCCGAAACGCATCGCGACTGGGGCCAGAAAATCCGCATGGACGACGATGTCGTCAAAAAGGTGGATGCGATGTGGGACAGCCTCGGCATTCCGGGATCCGGCAAACCGATCTGGAAGTGACCGCTCTCCCGGTGTGCGTCGCATGCCATCCTTCCCTATGCGGGAAAGGCCGCATAAGTGGCGCCTCGGTCGAAAAATTTTTCACTGGACGAGGCAACACACTGCCGCGATCATTTGCACAACGATACGCATCAACGGAACACGAAAGAGGAAACAATGAAAAAGGTATTGATCGGTTTGGCCGTCGTTTTGGTGATCGCCATCGGCGGCGGTGTTTACCTCTATTCCAACCTGGGCGGAATCATTAAATCCGCGGTCGAAAAATACGGTTCCGAAGCGACCAAGGCCGAGGTCACGCTGAACAGCGTCGATCTCGATGCGACGTCGGGCAAAGCGGCGCTGAACAAATTGTCAGTCGGCAATCCGAGCGGTTTTAAAACGCCGAGCGCCTTCGAGCTTGGCGGCGTTGCCGTGCAGATCGATACCTCGACCCTGAATGCCGATACCATCGTCATCAACTCGGTGCTGATCGACGGGCCGAAAATCACCTACGAGCTGGCGAATGGTGGCTCCAACATTGATGCCATCAAGGCCAATGTCGACGAATACGCGAAGCAGTTCGGCGGCGGATCGAGCTCTTCATCTTCCGAAGGTGAAGGCCCCAAGGTCATCATCGAGAAGCTGACCATCACCGGGGGTGAAGTGAATGTCTCCGCCTCGTTCCTGGACGGTAAGTCGCTCGGCTCCAAGCTGCCGACGCTGACGCTGACCGATATCGGCAAGGATGACGGCGGTGCCTCGCCCGCCGATGTGATCAAGCAGGTCATCGATAAAATGACGGCGGGTGTCGGTACGGCTGTGTCCGGGCTGAACCTCGACGGTCTCGCTAAAGGCGCCGGTGACGCCGCGAAGAAGATGATGGAAGGCGCCGGCGAAGGCGCTTCCGGCACGCTGGACGATGCCAGCAAGAAGCTGAAAGGTCTGCTCGGGAACTGATCTCCCGGATCATTCCGAAAACAACAGAAACCCCGCCATCCCGGCGGGGTTTTTGTTTTGCCGGCAAGACGCCTTCAGACTACAAAATGACGGCGTTGGATTAGTCGACAACGCGCCGTGGGTTTATCAAAATAATAGTATAATTCTTGACCCGAGCGGTTGGTCTTTGATCCTGGCATCCGGACCGCGCCGTTCCTTTTGGAGTGGACGCCATGTCCGAGAG
>Ga0209578_10000246_pt1 | contig 87033 bp, 102 predicted proteins | sample tdAd472_FD_187127 | JGI IMG/M metagenome (GOLD analysis project Ga0209578, IMG submission 187127) | Marine sediment microbial communities from the Atlantic coast under amendment with organic carbon and nitrate - tdAd47.2 (SPAdes)... | ecosystem: Environmental > Aquatic > Marine > Coastal >...
GCAAATCATTCGATATATTCAATAAATTCTTGAATCGTTTCCTGGTCATACCCTCGTTCTGTTAATTCTTTTTGTGTCTGTAAGCGATGATTTTCAATATTGTAATTCTCTTCAGACTCTAGCCGTTCTTTTACTAGGATTACAATATTTGAAATCTGAGCTTTATCAGCAATTTGTATCTGGATGTCCGAATCGAATCCATTCAAACAATTAATCAAGCGTGATAACCGCCCCGTAAAACATTGACATTCTGCATCCTGAAGTTCCGTATTGAGAATACGTTTAATCTCTTGTGAATGTTTGTTGTTTTGAATCGTATTCCATACAGCAATAAATAGGTCGGTAAATGTAATTTGAAGAATTGAATGAACCGCGGATTCAGTACAATATTCACCAATCAAACACTTTGTTTTTTCTGTCAAAACCGAGTCATCCATTACTTGATTAAACACTGAGTCAATCGTTGTGTTGCCTAAAGGCCGTTTTAAAAGTTTAAAAATCGAAGTTTGGATAGATTTTTGAATGGTTGAATCGTGTACATTTTGGGTGTCATTATAGATTGTATCAGTGTCAAAATTACGGCGATTTATACGGTCAATAAAGCGCTGAACTATAGGAGGTATAAATTCAATAGGATTGTCATTATAATAAAAAGTAGTTAATCGTCTTAAGCAAAGTAATTCAATGGGTATTTCAGTAAGAGAATTGTTGTATAACCGTAGGTTTTGGAGAATTGTCAGGGCATCTAATCCCTTGATTTCAGTAAGAGAATTGTTGGATAAATCTAATTTTTGGAGATTAGTCAGGGTATCTAGTCCCTTGATTTCAGTAAGTGAATTGTTGTATAACCATAATTCTTGGAGATTGGTCAGGGTATTTATTCCCTTGATTTCAGTAAGAGAATTGTTGGATAACCATAATTCTTGGAGATTGGTCAGAGCATCTAATCCCTTGATTTCAGTAAGTGAATTGTTGAATAAATCTAATTCTTGGAGATTGGTCAGGGTATCTAATCCCTTGATTTCAGTAATTGAATTGTGAGATAAAGATAATTTTTGGAGATTGGTCAGGGTATCTAATCCCCTGATTTCAGTAAGTGAATTGTAGGATAAATATAATTCTTGGAGATTTGTCAGGGTATCTAGTCCCTTGATTTCAGTAAGTGAATTGTAGGATAACCATAATTCTTGGAGATTGGTCAGGGTATTTAATCCCTTGATTTCAATAATTGAATTGTTGTATAACCATAATACTTGGAGATTGGTCAGGGCATCTAAACCCTTGATTTCAGTAATTGAATTGTTGGATAAATCTAATTTTTGGAGATTAACCAGGGCATCTAATCCCTTGATTTCAGTAAGAGAATTGTTGGATAAATCTAATTCTTGAAGATTGGTGCTGGATTCTTTATTTACTTTTTTAGCAATCAAATCTTCCATATCAATTTGACTTTTTTGAGCAATAGAGCAAAAAATCAATTTTGGGGGAACGCGAGGTCCCCCAAAGCCCCCTAGCGATAGATACTTGTAAATAAGTTTTCGGATAAAACAATTATAGATATTTATCTATAATTATTAAACTCTAATCCACCTCTTCAACTTTCGGTTCCGACGAATTCGACTGAGCCGGAGTAGCAGGCTGCAAGAAGCCCATTTGAAGGAGTTCTTGCGACTTTGCTTCATAGGCCTCCTTGGTAGCATCCATATTTTGATCCAGCCATTGTAGAGTCTCGTCGCAATATGACTTGATTTGGTCTGTTGCACCGGGCTGATTTTTTGTGGTGTACAGGGCTTGTTCCAATTGATTTTATTCGAAAAATAAAGCGCTTTAAGCCGCTTGATAGGTAAGCGTCCAATTCATACGAAGGGGAGAACTTACAGACAATGCACCCCCACTCGCCTGTATTCGAAATCTAACACTAAAACTCCCTGCTCCTCCAGTGGTAATTCTATTACCTGTGACTGAAACTGTGGTCGGACCTGAAGGATTTTCAAAAATACAATCAAATGCGCCCGGTAAGAAACCCAGACCACCGCCGCTATCTAATACATCCGGAAAGAAAGAAGCATGGCTTACGTTTGGGGTAAAAATAACATCAAAAGTACGGCTGGCTGTAGTAATAGTAGAGGCCACTCCATTAAAGAATATACTACCTGTAAACACCACAAAAGTATCATAATTATAGACATATCCATATCGGATTGAACCAACATCAACCGTTAAATCCGGAGAAAGCCCGCTATAGGTAACTTCATCGTTATCAATATTAAATTGTGTAATAAGAGGACCAGGGCCCGTCGGACCAGTTCCACCGGTTGCGCCCGTGGGGCCTTCTTCTCCGGTTGGGCCAGTAAGTCCCGTGGGTCCTTCTTCGCCGGTGGGGCCAGTAGGTCCCATAATTCCTCTAGCTCCGGTGGGACCCTGCATTCCTCTAGGGCCTCTCGCTCCGGTAGGCCCAGTTAGTCCATCCGCCCTACAACACTTGCCCGATTTCAGCAAAGGATATATATCGATCGGGGGCGTCATTTATATATCTGAAAAGAATATTGTCGATAAAAATGATTTGGTTGTCTACTAATATGCGTGACGAAACTAATGTTTTAGAGTGGATTGCCTACCACTTAATTATTGGTTTCGATCGCATTTTAATCATTGATCACGCCTCGAAAATCCCCATTCAATCCCAGGTTAGTAAATATAAATTCCGTGACCGGGTAAAGGTTATTCGACTCGGTGTAAATTACCACGCGGGAAACTTTAAAAAATATATATTAAACAACCTCGTGGCACCCTTTATGAAATCGCGCCCTAAAGTAGAGTGGTTTATCCACTTGGATGGGGACGAATATATTAATCTGAATGGAAATTTTAATAGCGTTCGCAGATTTTTGAATCGATACCCGCGGGCACAACAAGTAGCGCTAAATTGGGTGTGTTTCGGATCGAATTACTTTGACAAGCACCCTAAAGGTCGGGTTATTAAAAATTTTACGAGATGTAGTGTACGCTGCCCCAAAATGGAGGTAAAATGTTTTGTTAGGCCGAAAAAGATACTTAATTTACCTCAGGTGCATTATTGGACTGTCAATAATCCGAAATTGGCGTTCGATGCAAACGGCCGCCAGTGGGCGCCGTGTCCTTTTAACAAAAATAGCCAAGGAACAAAAGACGCGGCATATATAAACCACTACGTATATCAATCTTATGAAAGATACCTCGCGCGTAAAGGAAACCGGAAAAATGACTGTGGTAATATCTGTAAGAATAAAATGAACCGGGTTGAGCTGCACCGCAAATATAATAATACCGTCAATAAAAGCCTCGTCGGATTCGCGCCAAAAGTCAATCGGTTTTTAGCTACTCAATTAATATAATTGTATAATAAATGTTTAGCTGTCTGTTTAGTTGCTGTCCAGATATTTGTAAAGGATTTTTCCTTGGCGTTCCTGTTGGTGTAATCGTCGGTGTTGTGCTCATATTAGTTATTTTATAATTCTCATACAGAATTATAACCGACACCCACTTGTATCTATATGTTTGCATATATTTTTTATCATTTTTTGGTTTCTATTATCTACTATAAATGTGGTAACAATTGATGCTGGTGAAACACTATAATCAAATGTCTTTGTATTTTTTGTATCTATTGCAAAAGGGCATGTATCGTATGGATCATTTTTCCCAGTAAATATATACAAATATGGTTCACCTTTACCTGGCGCAAATGATATAGAGGCATTTCTATCCATATTAGGAAAATCGTATAATACATAAGCTCCAACCATCACTTCATCGGTCCGTTTCATACCGGTGATTCTATCGGTGTATGTTACATTAATACGATGATTTGTATTGTTTAATTTGTGGTGGCATATATTAGTTGTTTTACCACCATTTTTTTTACATAGACAGTATACAAGCATACCGACTATAGATATAAACAATATACATAAGAAGATATAATTACAATTTGATTTCATTTATTTATAATTCTTATTTAGAATTATAAAATCCAGGCAACGCCGCTGCGAATTGATCTAAATTACTTATATAATTCGCCATTATCGCCGCTTCACTATTGGGCGGTGGTGTCAGGCCCCATTCAGTGCGCGTATGAAAGAGAGAATCACACCGGGCACATTCATCGTCAAAAATTTCGACTAGTATCAAATCAATACCAACCATGGCACCAGCACGCACACTTTCGATAAATTTCTTCATTTTAATATCAAAATCATCCGCTTGAATGGATACCAAATAATCATTATGATGCTCACGGATGTGTTTTAATATCTCAGGATCGACCTCATCATATCTGTCTTCCTTCATTAATTGTAAAGGCGCAGTCAGGTCATTATCGAGCAGGTATCGCTTCATGGACAGATTAAATATTTCAGTATAATCAACGGCTTCCCCTTTTAGTCGTAAATGAGTGATGACGTGCATAGCAATGCGCGCGGCTTGGTAGCATAAATAATCCAAAAGACAGTAAATGATGGCTTTATAGTGATGCCGTTCGAGCTGTGAATGTTTATCCATATTTATATGAGGTAGTAATCTACCCCAACAAAAAATACCCCTGACATTCAGAGGCAACCATCTAATTTTAACAGCAATAAATCCTTTTGTTTTCCAAAATCATCCTGGTTTACCACCATGTATAGATCTTGATTGACTAAAAATGGCTCGGGATAACAATACCAGTGAGCAAGGTTACTATTAATTACAATTTTTTCTACATTGTAAAAGTTATACCAATCGACTGTATTAGCGGTATAAATAGTATAAAAAGATTTATCATCCTGCGATTCTCGGATTGAAAATATAATTGTTATTACTCCTGATAAATTTTTGTAGTGATCATGTAAAAGATGACCTTTATCGGTTTCATAATTAACCACTGTGTCAAAATTAGGTTTATAAGCTTTATCTCCATCGAAAAATAAAAATAAATATTTACCCCAGTAATTACCTGGATTTTGAGGGTCAGATTCTAATTTTGATGTTTTTACTATACTACAATCATAGTCGAATATTAAATGATTTGGTTTGTTATACGGCTCTATTTTTGTGGGGCTAAATGTATCCAAATCATCGAAATGAACATAATATATAGACCATGTATTAGAGTGATTTTTTTCATCAATAGATTTACATTCAATTAAAAATTGATAGTATGGAGACTCATATTTAATTTTCCATATTAAAGCGCTTCCATCAAATTTATAGTCTAGATTCCTCTTTTGTAAAAGTTCAAAATTTTTATCATAAATATGATTTATGATTTTAAATTTGTTAATACCCGGTTTATCGGTGGAACATTCTTCGATTCCATATAAATAATAAAGATCTTTATGAACCAGTATTCGAGGAAATTTGAGAGGATGTAATTTTTTTATTAAATCAAATTTCATTTATAAAATTATTATTTTTATAAATGGATGAATATCTAGATAAAGGCTTTCTTTTAGCGCGCAATTTCGTGCCCAAAAACACTATTGATGAAATATTGAATGAAGCTCAACAAGTATATAAAATTCAGCTTTTAAAAAGGGGTATTATTAATTCAATGGATATAGACGACAATACTCTTGAACAAGGTATGAAACGTCTTTTTCGGGAAGACAATAAAACTTTTATAAATTGCGGTAAACAATGCCAACACTTGATTAGTTTACACAGGCTCTCCCTCGATGATAAAATTTTATCTAAATTAAAAGAGTTAGGTCTTGTACACCCGGTTATATCAACCCGCCCTGTGTTATTTTCGAATTGTAAAGATTTATCTCTATCATCAATTAATCATACAGTACCACCTCATCAAGATTGGGCTAGTATGCAAGGATCTATTAATAGTGTTATAGTATGGTTTCCCTTGGTAGATATCCCTATTGAATTGGGTCCAGTATGCGTGGTTCCTGGTAGTCATACGAATGGCTTGATTTCAACTGAAAAGAAAGAAAATTTTGGGCTCGTTGAAACAGATATGAAATACATTCAATATAAAGTAAATCGCGGTGACGCTTTATTATTTTCATCTTTTTTAGTGCATAAATCGGGTGATAATATTACTGATAATATTCGCTGGTCGTGCCATTTCAGATATAATGATTTGATGGATTCAAGTTTTATTGATAGAGGGTTCCCTCATGCATATATTTATAGACCCATAGAAGAGTATATAAATCCTAATCTAGATACAAAAAAAGAGGTCCAAAAAGTATTTGGTAATATAAATGATGCTTAATAAAATTTTTGTTATAGGTTTAAATAAACAGGCTACCCGTAGTATTCATGCTTTGTTTAAAGATAATGGTTATTTAGCCATCCATTGGCGTCCTGAAAATGAAATAAGAAAGGTACCGGGCCCAGATGAGATTATTAAAAATAATATAGAAAAAAAGAAAAAACCTACCTTGGATCGCTATGAAAAATACAAGGTATTTTCGGATATTCATTATCTATCAATTAACTTTGAAATTTTTGACCAAGAATATCCAAATTCAATATTTATCTTTAATTATAGAGATATTAATAAGTGGATATGTTCTCGGTTAAATCATTGTAGAAATCGATGGGGATATGTGGAATATTGGAAAAAGGAACATCAAGTATCCCATTATACTGTTGATCAAGTTATAGAAGCCTGGAGAAAGGAATATAATTCACACTATAATAAGGTTGTAAATTATTTTAAAGATAAGCCCGAAAAATTAATTATGTTTAATATTGATATAGAAAACATGGAGGACTTGGCAGCCAAATTACCATTTACAATAAATACCATTAAACCGCATCAGATAGGAAAGACAGATTATAAAAATAAATGGGTATATAAAGAAGGTAAATTTAAATGGAATATTTAATATTTGTATCCACCCTGTAGATTACAAGAAGTATACTTATATATTATCAGTATGTGTTATTAACTGTTTTAAATGGGGTAGGAGTTCTTCCCAATTATTAAATATTTCAACCCTTGGTTGTATAGGTAAGTAATCGATATTTTCATCTGATAATAAAAAAAGATAGTCATTTACACGGTTATATTTCGTATATAAAATACTAAAAAAAGAACTGATCATATTATCTAATTGAGATGTATCTGTATCGTCTAAAGAAAAGGGTAAATCGATTCCGCATTTATCGAGTCTTTTATATATATTACCGTTATGAAGCTGCCTTATAAAAACGATGGGTTCGTCTGACTTTAAATGATTTGTCAGTCTATCAATACGCCTATCATAAGTTAGTTGATGCTTTGGTTTATTAAGATCAAAATGTCTAAAAATCAATCCATTAAAAACTGTATTTACAAGAATCAAGTTTTGAACATCTTTACCGGCACCAAAATATTCGTCAACCGTTTCGGTTGTATAATCAGTAAATCGTCTATATTTTCGTTTTGCATCATCACATTTTAATATTTCATTTATGGTTGATAATGAGCATGTAAAATCCCAGTCAAAAATATTAGTTTCCTTCCTTAATTCCGATCGTTCCAGATTTTGCGCAATATTACATCTACATCCGATGGGTATAATAATCATTTATATTTTATTATATTTTTTATTTTTGTGCCTTTATTCTACGATACTCAACCGCATCAAATAAATTATCCACTAACCCCATATCACTAAAATCTACATATTCAATAACAAGGCATGATTGAGGGGTTTTATTCATCTTAAAAGTCGGTGATATAAACAAAACGTCTCCAGGGTATAAATTAAAATTATTTATTGCTATCTTTTCGGGACTCATAATTGATAGTATACTATTAGGTTTAGCTTTGTTTAACTCACTAGGTTTAATATTAGCTATAGTTAACCCAAAATTAGTTATTACATTTCGTATCATGTTGTTTTCACAAATGTCTTTTAAGGTGGGATGGTGGGGAAATATTTTTCGTACCATAAAAAAATTGTATTTTTGATAAAATTTCTGAAATACAACTGAACTATAAATTTTCACTGTAAAGTTTTTACCGATTCTTAGCCGTGATCGTTCCCGAGATTTCTTTCTAACCTGTTCAGCATTTTTGTAGTATGGATTTGACTTGGACTTATCATAGTATTTTTGTTTTTCCAACATTTCTTCCTCGCTGGGTTTCATATGCCAAAAACCTATATTAAAATTACATCGATTATATGCTTTGGAGCGATTATAACAGCATCGATGACCGTCGATCCATATTGGATTTTTATGTTTATATATCTTTAATAAAGCCTTTGAACATCTCGACAATTTTAATGTATGAAGATTCCAAGTATGATTATTCCATAGGGTCAACCCAGGTTCAGGTTTTTCTCTAAAACAAACAGATTCTTGTAGGTTGAAATTTTCGTTATTTTTAAATTCATCTGAATCCATAAAATTAGCTATATCCATTCCTTTTACGAATAAAAATTCGTCAATGTCCAAATATAAAAAACAAAAATCCTCATATTTCTGGATATAAATATTCCGATATTTTTGTCTATGAAGACCAGCTACAGGAGTTATAGTAGTATCATAAAAATAATCTACTTTATCCATATCTATATAGGGTTGTACAATTTCTTTTGTATTATCGGTTGACTGATCGTCTAAAATTAGAAGTCTGTCTATACCACTACCTAAATTATATTGTATGTATTCATCCAGATATTTGGCTTCATTTTTGACTACTAGATATAAAATAATCATTTATTATAAAGGTAATATTTTAAATGACTGACAATTACTTGCAAATTTACAAACATTATGAAGAATGTTTAGATAAATATGGAGACTGTTATAAAGGCGTAGATTGGCCTAATAAGCAAGATACTGAAAAAAGGCATAATATTATGCTAAACATACTTAATACTATAAAAATCGATAATCCACTACCATCTATGCTTGATTTTGGATGTGGATGTGGTCATTTATACGAATATATATTATCCCATAATTTAAACATAGATTATTATGGTTTGGATATTTCACAAAAATTTGTTAATATTTGTAAGGCCAAGTTTAATCATGACAAATTTTATAATATTGATGTGTTGAAAGAAACAACAGACCAGATTCCAGTTGTGGATTTTATTATATTTAACGGAGTATTTACTGAAAAACGCCATATGACAGAGGGAGAAATGTGGTCTTTTTTTACGAACGTATTAAAAAAAATGTGGGCTTGCACTAAGCATGGATTCGCTTTTAATGTTATGTGCCCTATCGTGGACTATAAGAACGAAATATTGTTTTATCCGTCATTCGATGATATTGGGTTATTCTTAAAAGAAAATCTATCCCGTTTTTATACTATAAATAATCAATATGGATTATGGGAGTATACAGTATATGTTTATAAAGAACCCACACTATAAAATGAAAAACTTGATTATTTTTGGAAATCAGCAATTTGCCGAGCTTGCTTCCTACTATATCGAAAATCATATGAAAGATTACAACATATGTGCTTATACAGTACATAAAAAATATTGTACTGATCCTTCTTTCCACGGGCTTCCTTTAGTTCCATTTGAAGATTTATCTATATCTTACGGGCCCGATAACTATGATTTATTTGCACCGCTATCAGGTAAAGGACTTAATAAGATTCGAGAATCCGTGTATAACCAAGGAAAAAAAATGGGCTATAAGTTTATATCTTATATTAGCCCAAAGGCTACTGTATTAACTGAAAAAATAGGGGAAAATTGTTTTATATTAGAGGACAATACCATTCAACCGTTTGTCGAAATAGGAAATAATTGTGTATTATGGAGCGGTAACCATATAGGTCATCATACAAAAATACACAACCATGTTTTTATTACTTCACATGTAGTAATTTCCGGTAATTGTATTATTGAACCGTATTCATGGTTTGGTGTTAATTCTACTCTTCGGAATGGTTTAAATATAAGGGAAGGTTCATTAATTGGAATGAGTGCTTGCGTCACAAAGGATACTGAACCATATACAATATATATGGGGCTACCAGCGAAACCGATGGGGAAATCCGACGATGAAAAGGTGGCTAATTCATTATAAATATTATATTAATAATATTTATTTAGTAATTTCAACCACGATTTGAGCTGTTACCCAACTTGTTTTATCTAAATTTTTGAAAATATCATGGTCTGACTCTCCCGCTTTTAACTGAACAATTTTAGAGTAGCCGATTTTTTCAATCTTGTTTTTCAAGTCATCAAAGTCGTATATAAATTTATGATGGTTGTTTGTATATTTCATACCATTTAATAATTCAGTACCCTTCAATGCTGTTTCACCCAATAAAGCAAAATTCAACCATTGCTGCCGAGTATCAAATACTTGTTTTTTCGCCATGATGATGTCATATAAATAATAGTCCGGGGAAGGATTATCGAAATGATTATAAATATCAACATAAGCCTGTAAATCAGGGGTAAGTAAATGGATAACACCACCTTTTTTTAATACTCTAAAACATTCGCGTAATAAATTATACCCATCTTTTTCGGATAAATGTTCAATAAAATGGCATGTATAAATATAATCAACGCTTTCAGTTTTATATTTTAACGGCTTGGATAAATCAGTTTGAATCACATTTTTACCTGGTCTAATATCAAGGTTATCCCAACCAGCAAAAAAGTTTATCGGTGTTGTACCACTACCTAAATTTAACCCCTTCATTTATTATAATTATTATCCTTTATATATCGTATATTTGAATTCAGTATCTGAAATTTTCTTTTTAAAGTTATACAAGCCATCATTATCCTGAAGACCCCCACCTAGATGATATAAATCATAGTTATTTTCTATACCATATTTAATAACCTCACAATGCATGTAATTATTAGGTCTATATTTTCTATAATGTTCGAGAGAAGCGCCCAAGTGATAATGTAGATATTTTTTATAAGGTATGATGATGGCTGATGCTATTAGAGTTTGGTCGTAGTAAATATGTATATAAAATAAATTAGGAATAGCCGACAATGCCTCAAAATAATCATCATTGAAAAAATAATAGTCGTCAGCTTTGAGGCATTCCATGGTTTGTTTATAGATTTGTTTAAATAGTAATAAATCGGCCTTGTTTGGGTTTAAACAAATAACCGAATTTAAATGATTTTTTATAGCGATATTCAACCCTCTTTTATTATCTTTATGGCTTTGTTTAATGTAGTCTTCGAATAAATTATAACGACTCAAATCTACTCCAAATGTACTTTTATGTTTTACAATCGTAAATCCGGAAAGAATATTTTTATCCATATAAGGAGATTGTTTTATAATTTCTTCGGTAATGTTTTCCTTTGATTTTTTGGTCGCGAATAACGGTAAAAACTCGCGCAGAGTAGATTCATATTTATAATATATTCCGCTATATCCATAGGGTGTTATAATTTTAACTGAATCTTTCAGGGGTATTTTTATATATGCATACATCAAGTCTTTATATAAGCATATTTCCCACTTACCTAGATCTGATATTTCACAAACTCTTCCATATTCAGGGGTAAAATAGAGGTCGGGAAAATTAATGGAATCATTGACTAGTGTATCTAAATCAAAACATTCCATTTATTGAATCTCAAGATAATCAAATCATAGGAATATTTAAATCCGATTCTTTTTGCACTGTACATTGTGGTATTAAAATTGAACTATTTAAAGAATGCATATACCTTAATTGTATGGCATCGTGCGGGGGGAGCATGTATTCTTTTATTTTATTTGTTTTTATAGCATCAATCTGGGTTATTCGGTCTTGATATAATTGTAATAGAATTTTTTTACAAGCAGATATTTTGAATGCAAAAGATGAATGCACTACATTTCCCCCTTTTACGCCTTGCTGAAAATTATTTAACTTTATCTCTATATTATGGGGGACATTTTTAGGTAAAATAGTATTTTTATATTTGGCTTTTGAATATATGAAACTAGCTTCGGGAAATTTGTTGAAAACCCATACATAATTTTCAATATGTTTTCGAGTCCATATATCGTCATCATCCAACTGAAAATAATAATCAAACTCTTGATCAAATATATATTTCATGCCTTCATAAATAGCATATATCCCTCCATTGCTCCACAAATTTCCCTTTAATTTGAAGACATTTTTTCTACATGAATATTTGTTATTAAACACGTGAATATCCAGCTTGTCTTTATACTGGTTAACAATACTATATAATTCTTTTTCATTCTCATAGTCATCACCCACTATAACAACTTTAAAATTTTTATAAGTTTGATTGGATAAATTGGTTAAAGATCTATTAAGAAAATTACTGGTAGAACCGTTCTTTCGATTATAAGTAGCGATAAGAACGGCCAGCTTCATTTATTGTATTTTTACTAAATTATAAATAAAAATTGAAATTATATAAAACATGATTATTTAATAAATGGATTCCAAGCGAATTAATGTACTTGATGGGAAGGGTTATGTGGAATTATTGGATACTTTCGGCGACGATATTACTGTGGTTAATGCTGCGCGTGTGTCTATGAATAAAGAATCTCAATTAAACGCGGACAATACCATTAAAAAAGGCGATGAACGATTAATTAATTATCTAGCATCTCACAAACATGATTCACCATTTTTCCACCCGCAAGCTCGGTTTCGTATCAAAATGCCTATTTGTATCGCACGCGAATGGTTTCGTCATACCATAGGGCTCGCGCGTAATGAAGTTTCTCGTCGTTATGTAACCGAAACCCCTGATTGTTTTATACCATTGAAATTACGTAAGCGCGCTGAAAATGTAAAGCAAGGATCCGCCGATGAGGCAATCGATAATGAAGCTCCTATTTTAGACCTTATAAACACCTATACTGCACAGACGGTAAACTTTTACGAACAATTACTTGATGTTGGTGTATGCCCAGAACAAGCCCGGATGGTACTCCCACAAAGTATGTATACGGAATTTATTGAAACAGGCTCTCTAGCGGCATATGCACGTATATTTGGACTCCGCGCTCAACCAGATGCTCAGCGAGAAATTCAAGAGTATGCAAATGCGGTGGGACAACTTTTACAACCTCTCTATCCTGTATCATGGATGGCGTTAAATAAATAATTTTATTTATTGTAATGATAATAAATAAACTATGAAAGTTGCTGTGATAGTAGCTACTTATTGTAGGAAAAATGGTACATCCCCACATATTTTAAATAAAATGTTTCAAAATCTATTGCGGCAGACCCATAAAAATTTTAAAGTATTTATAGTGGGCGATGATTATACAAAAAGACTAGAGTTTCTAACTATAATAAATAAGTATAAAAATAAGTTAAATATTTGGTCGATGAATAATAAAAAATCCTTACGGACAAGTACCTTTAAAATACAACAAAATTTATGGACTTCTGGTGGGGTATATGCTAAATATGAGGCTATTAAACAGGCTATAAAAGAAAAATATAATATTTATATGCATCTCGATGATGATGATATATGGCGACCAAACCATATCAAAAATTATGTAAAGACATTTAGACAATTTCCTCAAGTAGATTTTGTCTATTCAAAAGCTAAATATTATAATATGCATTTACCCAGAAATGTACCGAGGAATTTGAAGGTAAGATGGAAGAATTTCCCCCGTGGTTTGAGACCATGCAATATTGTTCATTCAACATTTGCATTTAATTTAAATAAAACCAAACACCTAGTCTTAAAAATGTTTAGAGATCGAATTAGGCTAATTGAACAAATCAAAACCAAAAAAATAAAAGAAATAAAAATACGCCCACATGACGCGCAACAATTATATACTCTCAGACAATTTAAGAAATCGTCTATTTGCATACCTCAAGTTACCTGTATCAAACCAACTGATAGAAACATACCTGTCGTTTAGGTGTTGATTTCATCCCATAATATTTTGAGTTCTGGGATGTTTAATATTTCTTGCATGTAAGGATGATGCAAATATTTTTCAACCCTTGAATTATGGTTTGTATCTGTGAAAGATGATCCACCCCCAAACAATGGATGTGTTAATTTGTTATTCACAACATTTAAATTTAAATTTTCCCCAATTTCTTTACGGTATTCTTCGGAGGTTGTAAATTTTTCATATAAAATGATTATAAATTTCTTTTGTAGGGCAAAAGTTACCATTTGAATCCAATATTTTACAAATGTTTTATTTTCAACCATATGTTTGATCCCTTCGCTCTGGCCCCCATTTTCGTAATATGCAAGCAAAGAAGCTAAATTATTGTACGGATTTCTTACAATTACGGTCACTATTGGCCTGTTTACATGATTGAGAATTTGGGTGTATAATTTTTCATCGAAGTATTGAGATTCAAAACTATATATAGTTATAGCGGGGGGTGTGGGCTCTTTGGCTAGCAGTGAACTTGTAAGTTTATCAATGCGATCATCGGTAGATAAAATCATTCGTGTGCTTAACTCATCAAGAGTCATAATATTATTGTAAAAAATGGCCGATGAATTTTGATGAATAATCCATATTAGAAAGGTATGTATACCGCTTCTCATTATACCCATATTTACCAAATTCATTTATAAATAAAATAAAATCCATATTGGTTTAATCGTGCGAGCGAAATTCCCCATTCAACACATAACTACTCGTTTCACCTATATGATGGATGGGTAGGTTAATATACGCTGACTCCATTCCTTTCATATAATACCGAAGCGCGTATTCATACTCGAAAAGTTCAGGTATAATAGCCTCGTTAAAGTGGCCCACATGCTGTTTTAATTCATTTATTTTTATAATACTGGGATTTAGGCTGAGTCCCGGCCACCACCAATCTTTTCGCGTATCTTCTACGGGTGGCGAAATATTATACAATTCATCCAATTTACGGTTGATGGACGGTTTAATGTAGTGATGAAAATTGGCTGTATATAAGTGGACCGGAGCACCAAGGTTACCGACTATATTATTATTTTGGCGGTCGATTTTTCGTAGGATAAGCTGAGTGTAAGACTGTCCTTGAAGCCAGATCATCAATGCAGCAACGGAAAAATTAGTATGCACAAACCAGTCATCTTCATAGTGTAATATAAAGTCGGTATGTACTGTGTCAAGAATCATATTCATGCTTTTGGCGTGGCCTTTTTCAGCAGGTGTTTTCATGATAAATTTAAAAAAGGGAAACCGCGCGCGCATTTTTTCTCGGTCCTCTGGGGTGGAATTATCATCGACGCAAATCCACTCTTGAAATAAATGGGCATCCTGACATCGGACTAGAAAAGTATTCATCGCGCGTATAAAATAATTTAAGCGTTTGCACGTCGTGATTGTAAAAGTTATAGGCAGTTTTTCGCCTTGATAATCAACGATCCGATCGATTGCTTTTTGAACCGGGTCGTACTCTTTTTTAATGTAAAAACCCTCACTGTCTGGTTGGTTCCAATTTGTGGTAATCCATTGATCGGGCGGTGCGATACTGGTTTTGATATACCCGAGCGTATTATAGGCGATTGCGGAGGGTTCAGAGTCGCAAAAATCGCGACATTCTTCCGGCGGGAGCCGAGTCAGATCATGGCCAACGCTATCCTGGTGAGAGTAGAAATTGTATTCCATTTAAAATTTGTGGATGTTTTTAAGTGTAGTAAAAACTGAATTTTCTATATAGTTTTTATACCATAAAATGAAATCTACCCTAACCACTAATATAGATCTTCCTCCGCGCGCGCTTACCGTCAACCTCAAACAAACCATAGAAAATGAGCTCCGGAAGCGATATGAGGGCCAGTTAATCAAGGATATTGGTCGTATTGACACTATCGATAAAATAATCGATATTTCTCACGGCATTACGCGCCCGATCGATAATTTTATTGTATTCAAGGTAATATATGAAGCCGAGACATTTATGCCTAAAGCCGGGGATTGTTATAAAGCTAAAATCAAAAGTATTACCGATCCCGGAGTGATGTGTAGTGGTCATAACATGGATATTTTCATCCCGAACTGTAATCTGTTAAATGATGTTGATCAGTATAAAGTTGGTTTGGAAATCCAAACTGAACTACTGGGTGTTAGGATGGATAATTCATTTATTACTTTTGGTAAAGAACTTGACTGAATTTATTTAAATTTTAAATAAATTCAATAATAATTATTATCGATATTGTTGTCTAAATTATTTTGGATGAAATTAATAGTTTTTACGTCTAATACATATTTTTTAGGGGCTTTATAATCCGGTAAAGTAAGCGAATTATATTTTAAGTCATATTTATTAATCATATCTTGGATATCTTCCAGTAAATATTCTTGCCTTATTACGTAATAATATTTTACGTGATTTTTCAAGGCGTGAAAGTGGTTGTTTTTTAAATTTCTCAGTTCAATTAAATTGTCTGCTTCGTCTATAAAATATGGATGTTTATGGTTGCTGTTTTTATACCAGGGATGTTTTGATTTTTCCTGATGATCACGAGGGCACTTGTTTTCATAACTTATATAATTTTTCGAAGCAAAATTATAAATAGAGGACCTATCGCTCTCTTTTATATGATAGGGCCTTTTATACATTGCTCCTACCCAATCATTTGCATTTCTTATAGTGAAAATAAACAGGGTATCATCACTATCATGAATGCTTCTATCACATTCATTATCTGTCGTTGTATTACTTATTCCTCTGGGTTCCAAATTTTTTATATACCAATGTTTAAACCCGTATTCACTGGTAAATTTTAAACACAAAATATGCTGTAATGCTTTTTTCAAGTAATTTGTCCCCGAGTTCCTTTCCCCAAAAATTGTAAATTTTTTCATATTTTTGAATAAAGTATTTTGTTATACTAGTTATTTTTTATAACCAAATTGCTCATAATCTTGAGCATACACACGCTCTATAATTTCAATATCTTCGGGACTTACATGCACACATTGTTTAGCAGAAACATGGTGGCGTTTGAAGGGCTTATTACACCCTATTGCTGTTTTTACTTTAACCATATCAGCATCCAGTGTTTCCGTTTTACATATTTTATCATAATTAATGCCTTCAAAGTAGTAATGTTGTGGTATAAAATGATCAAAAAATGGGGTTTCTTTAAAAGCTCCCTCTTTTACCACACGTTCTGCCAGCTTACAATAATCAGAAAAACTTTTCAGTTGAATCTTATATCTGTTGCGTACTTCTTTGTTTATTTTGAAAAATTTATAGTCTGAAATAGCGCGTTGAAGTGGGTGGCGCACCGATGTGAATTTGAAATAAGTCTTCCATTGGTTTTCCGGTATATATTTTTTCAGTTCTGATGGTACTAGGTGCTGGTAAATGGGCCCGCGATTTGGGTTGCAGTTGAAAAGACCCGATTTATTTTCAGGAATTGCTAATAATCGTTCCACTGAAGTCCCTCCCGTCTTTGGAATGTGTACAAATATCGCTTTATATTTATGACTGATTGGCATTTCTTTTTTAAACAAGGGTTTTTTATTAAATAATTAAAATGATTTGGCTACTATATGGAGCGGATGGGTGGATTGGAAATAAGTTCTTTAAGCTACTATCGAAAAATCCCGAGGATACAGTAGTCAAGGGGAAAGCACGGTGCGATAGCGTGGAAGATCTTGAAAAAGAAATCCAATATGTTCATCCATCGCACATCATTTGCACTATTGGTCGCACTCATGGTGGTTCACATTCTACTATTGATTATCTCGAAGGTGGCCCCGAGCGTCTCACCCAAAACATTCGCGACAACCTTTTCGGCCCTTTAATGCTGGCCGATATTTGCAAGCGCCGTAATATTCATTTAACCTATATGGGAACGGGCTGTATTTATTCTGATAATGAATTTTATCAAGCCCAGGGCGGTGCGCGTGAAACGGACCTTCCTAACTTTTTCGGTAGCAGCTATTCCGTCGTTAAAGGATATACCGATCGTTTGATGCGGTGTTATAATACTACCGTGTTGAACCTCCGTATCCGTATGCCTATTGATGACACGGATTCTGACCGTAATTTGATTAATAAAATCATTAAATACAAGCATGTTCACGCCACGCCAAATAGTATGAGCGTGTTACCAGAGCTTTTACCAGTAGCCATTGATATGGCGCGTAAGAGGCTCACCGGGCCTATTAATTTTTGTAATCCGGGGGCCATTACACACCCTGAAATTTTGGAACTGTACAAGAAATATATAGACCCGGAATTTGAGTATGAAATTATCGACCACGCCCAAGAACAGCAATACGTGAAAGCCGCCCGGTCGAATATCGTATTAAACACGGATCGATTAACGTCGCTTTACCCTCATATTAAACCCATCCGAGAATCCGTCGAAGACCTCTTTCGAAAACAAACACTTTATACTCCGCGAAAATTATTAGTTACCGGCGGGTGCGGGTTTATTGGCAGCAATTTCATCAATCATATTCACAAGAAATATCCTGGTATGATGGTTGTAAATATCGATAAGCTTGATTATTGTTCAAATGTTGATAATGTGTACGACCAGTCGGCCGCTCGGTATAAATTCTACCATTATGACTTGACGACAGATTATAACAATCTCGTCAAAATACTGGCCGATAATGAGATTGATACTATAGTGCATTTTGCCGCGCAAAGCCACGTCACGAATAGCTTTGGAAATTCGCTCCAATTTACCCTGGATAACATTCTCGGTACTCATAATCTCCTCGAAGCCGCGCGTATTTACGGTGAAATCGGGCGTTTTATTCATGTTAGCACTGATGAAGTTTATGGAGAAGTAATTGACAACAAATCCAAGCACGAAGGTGCCACGCTTGATCCAACCAATCCTTACAGTGCAAGCAAGGCAGGTGCGGAATTTATGGTCAAGGCCTACCACAAATCTTTTAAAATGCCCATCATCATTACGCGAGGGAATAATGTTTACGGACCCAATCAATACCCTGAAAAGTTGATTCCCCGGTTTATTAAATTATTGCGCGAAAATAAGAAAATGACGATTGAAGGCAGTGGCCAGCAGCAACGAACCTTTGTATATGTGGATGACGTATGCGAGGCCTTTGACCTAATTATGCGCCGCGGGTTGATTAACGAAATTTATAATATTGGTTCCACTCATGAATATACCGTCCTCGAAATCGCCGATAAGCTGTGTAAATTAATCAAGGGGGTGGATACGAACGTTCAAGATTGGATTATACCAGTCCCTGACCGTAATTTTAATGATTTCCGCTATTTTATTGAAAGCGATAAGCTTGAATTGCTCGGTTGGTCGCCCAAGATTGACCTTGATACTGGGTTGGAGTTGTTATTAAAGGAATAAAACACGCATTCGCGTTTTATTCGGCGGCGAGATAATGGCCAAAAACAGCATTCATGTTGAATCTTTGTTTATTAAAATTAAATTCATATCGTATAGAATACGGGGAACCAGAAACGGGGATTAGACGGCTTTTGTCAGATATAGTTCTATCTATAGTTAATACTCCTTGGCCAGTAGTATCTACTGACAATCTTAATACTGCGTTATTGTTGGCACTTGTAATACCGCCGCTATCATTTAATGAATACCAATTAATACGAACAATATCAGTATAATTATTTATGGGAAAAAACTGACACGGAATAGATGTAAATATATCAGCCGTCAAAAACCCTTCCGTATTAAGACTGGCGATATTTCGTTGAGTATGGAGGGATGCATATACATTTTGTCCTACCTTGATTAAAGTAAATAAAGCGTCAAATGCCTTGAAAGTATTGTTTTTACCGATAACATTGAAATTGACTACAGTTTCCCATTGTTCACACGTTGAGAGTGTATATGGTTTTTTAGAAGGTTGTTTTACAGATAACCCAATGGGCGAAATTATTACTTTATCCTCAAAAGAAACTTTAGTATTACCACCGTCTTCCACTATATTTGTTCGTAACATTTATATAGCTATATATATTCCACTGGCTGAAAACGGAAGAAATGTAATATTCGAAAATTTCCATTCCTGTGGAGTTTTATCTTTGGTACCATTTTCTACATATAAACGTGGTAAAATTTTCCCTTGAGAATCACGTTTAAGACGTAATACAGCATTATTATTCGCCCTGTTAACGGTTTCATCATCTTTTTGAGAAATCCAATTTAGCGAAATAATATCTACAATAGAATCATTTCCTATAGGGGTCGGGAGTGCCTGAACGAATGATTCAGAATTATCTGCGCTTACCATAATACCCTGTGCAGAATTTTCCCCGGCAGTTTCAACATCGTACATAGATACATATACGACTTTACCTACAACAAATACTGATAAAGTTGCTTTAAACATAGTAGTATTTCCAATACTAAATGTAATTTGCTGGGGGCCTATTTGGGATGTTTGTGTAATGGTATAAGACCGCGTTCGCCGATTATTTGGTAGGATTGTCAACCCTTGTCTACTGATAACAACTTTGCCTTCAATAGTTACTTTTTTCGCGCCCGCATCTATAATGGAATTTGCTTCTATAATACCAGTAGTCTGATTGGCGTTTTGCTTTAACGGAAAGACATCAATACCCATAATTTATTTATATTCTAGTTAAATTTAACTAGAATATTTTTCAACCAATCGCGTGAGCTTTGATTCGTCGGCGCCTTCCATACGGTTAACCTCGCGCCCATTCTTAACAACCACAAAAGTCGGCATCGCTCGAACGTTATAATCGCCGGCGATTTCCGGGTGTTGATCAACATCTACTTTTACGCACGCAACACCTTCATTATCGCGTGCCAAGTCATCGAATAAGGGTGCAATGCGCTTACACGGACCGCACCATTTGGCTGTGAAATCAATCACAACCACAGGGTTGTTTTGGAGAATTTGGTCGAATTGGTTTTCGCTTGTAAGTTTAGTTGCCATTTTGTTTTATAAAGTTTATAATTTTAATTCAATTTTATACAACCATTATAAATGTCGTTTGGACAATTTAATATTTTTCAACCTTCAACGCAAACAAATCAAACGCAATGTAGTGTGAATTTAGCAGTTGAAGATATAGTAGAAAAAGATAATGGAATACCCGAAATGGTGACATTTGAGCTAAATTACCGTATTACAAATAGGTGTAAAAGCTGTTTCGGGAAATATACCAAAATACTAGAACAAGAGGGTCAAATATTACAGAAAAACACTCAATCGTTAAATACCGCGTATGGACCTCATACTTTAACGATTGATATTGATACAAATAATTTATTTAATGGTATATATAGTCTTAAAATTATATTTATGGCTGTTGATGCAGTATGTAAAAAACCTGCAAATATAGAACGGTCTATCGATTTTACAGTCGGAAGACAGTTATCTATCATATACTTGAGTGGTGATCAATTATTTAATTATAAATTTTTTCCAAAAGAAATTTTAGATACTCTTCCTGGTTATCAAAAATGGAAATCCAAGGTACAATTAGATTTTCTCAATCATCAAATAAATGGTAGTCCATGTAGCCCTAGTCGTGCTACTATGTATACTGGACTACATAGTTCTACTGCAAAGGTAAGCGATAATACAAATGTAACATATCAACCAGAAATGCCAGCTATAAATCAGGGTGGTGTAGATATATATAATACCCCCCTTGAAACAATAGGCACATTATTACCGAATTATAATAAGAGATATATAGGCAAATTTCATATTGATGATGATTTAAATTATAAAAACGTAAATAAACCCGTACCTACATGGAATACAAGTAAAGCTTTAGATAAATATGGACTTGGAGAATATAATTTATACGGTGACCCATGTTATTATCCTCATGCTGCCTTTTGGAACGATTATAGAAGTACCGAAACACGACTACCAGATGGAACACGTGGCGATTATAAAGATAAATCTGGAAGTTATAGCGGGGCTATTCCTTTTATGAGAGCAAACGTAAATTCCGCGCAACCATGGTTGTTGATGATTAACTATGAAGGAACACATGATATTATGTATTATTGGGCAAATTCAGACCAGGATATTCTTGTATCTTGTTTACAGGCAAATCAATACCCTAAAAATAGTCCTGAATATAAAGATCGGCAAGATAAATTGGGTAATTCAGTCGATGAGATTAGTGATATATTTAGTCAAAGAGATTTTAACGCTAATTCTAGTATATACAATAACGATGTATCATCCAAATTTCCCGATGGATTATTATTTTCAAATTCGTTTTCCCAGGATTTTGTAGGGGAACCTATATCAAATACAAATACTCTTGATGCATATTTAATATATAATTTAGGGGTAGATTATTTATTTACAAATATATCTTCTGATAATATAGGAGCATGGAAAGCATACCAGCAAATGTATTTTAATGTCACGCGGCAGATGGACCGTGAATTTGAACGTATATATGATGAAATTGAACAACTTAAATTATGGAATAAAGTGGCTGTAATAATAACTGCTGACCATGGAGAAATGTGCGGTGCTCACGGACTAAGAAATAAATTAAATACCCCATATAAAGAAACCATGAATGTACCTTTAATGATTTATAGTCCTAATTTAATATCTACTGGAGAAGTAACACAAATCACCAGTCATATAAATATAGTACCAACTTTATTAACCATAGCAGGTGCTGATATACCGCTAAATATGGGTAATTCCTTATTGGAATATAATGAAATGGGGCGATTAAAAATAGCGTCTTTACAGGATAAATCTCTCTTTGTTTGTACTGGCTTCATGTCATATTTGGGGTATTTTGTAAGTAAAGTATTACCAGAAGTATCACAAACTACATATCCAGTACCAAATCCCAAAGATGCCATGATTCAAAGAGTTAATAATGTTAATTCGAAATTATTTAGTGATAATATTTTAACCTATCCGGGTATGGTATCATCAATTGTTATTAAATATAATGGCGATTACTATAAATTTAACCGGTTTTATTCACTTGATGCTATTCTTATTGATACTGTACAGTTATTAATTGATTATAATTTATTATCAGTGATTTTTGATTCTGGTATTTTTAGCCCTATTCAGCAGGCAGCAATTCTGGCGTATCCAACTACCAACTTACTTGCTTCGAATACAAAACTGGATTTATTAATTGAAATAACTAAATTACTAAATGGATGGTTTGCTAATCCTGGTATAGATAAAGGATTTGATGTATTAATTCAGCCAAACAATGCTGGTATTATAAATTACCAATTTCAATGTTTTAATATGACAGATGATCCAGATGAAATAATAAATCTAGCAGATTCGTCACGGGTGATGACACATTCATTACTCTTACAAGAACTGAATGCTGAACTAGACAATATAATCAAACAAGAAGAGACCGACAGAATGTATATAGCATTACCAAGTGATAGACTAGTCACGTTTAATATAACAGGCAATAGTATGGGATCAACAATGCTTAATTTTTGGCTTACAGATATTGATCCAACTGACGATACTCGTCAATTCGTTTTTAACGGTTATACAGGGCCGTTTCAGGATGGTACAATTATTAAAATTCCACCATTATTATAAAACACTTAAATAGAAATTTCATATTCAGTATTTTTATGAACTATGATTATGGTTCATAAAAAATCGAATGATTTAACATATGAAACGGACATTAATTAAGCCATAAATGAATTTTGGTTGCTATAGTAATTAAAAATAGATTAGGTTTTGTGGGGTGTCTCAGTATTTGACTTTAATATATTTTCGAAACTAATTTGGTCAATGAGCACCCATATATAAAACATTGAAGGGTCGTCTGGTTCGAGCGTGGATGAACATTCGCGGTAAATATATAGGCAACTATTCTTCTTTTGTATTTCGTTTAACGCATTGTACAATTTACGCACCTTATTCAAACCCTGTGAATCCATATTAAACTGTATAATGTTGAAAAGTTCCGAATCCAACCTGACACATTTGACACCGTGAATCTTATCAGAATAGTAGATACCCATTTTTTTTGAAAGTTTTTTTCCTTTATTTTTTATCAATTTTCACGTTTGTCCTTTGGGCAAATCAATTCGGTATATATTAAACGATAATACAGCAGCTCGATTTATCTTCAGGGGGCTCTCTGTAAGCCACATATCCGGTCGGTGTGGCATTATAAGGAGCAATTGGGGGGTTTATAGTCTCCTGATATTGGATATTGGTAGGTTGTGCGGACTGCTGATAACTTGGTACTTCATGATATACATGATGCACCTCTGTAGCGGTGGTACGGTTGTTTGACCGTGAAGCCGCAGCACCCGCGGCAGCCCCTACTACGACTGCTGCTGCTAATGGTCGTTTATGGTGATGATGGTGGTGGTGTCTTCGTCTTAGCATTTTTAATTTTATCTCTTGGTTAGGGTTATAAATCAGTTTTTTCGCGCTGGGGCTGCCCCGCGAACCGGGCACGCCTTCGGCGATTTTCACCAGTGTTCTTCTGGCAAATTATTTTTTACATTCATAATACCATAGAGACATATTAACCTTTGTTTCAATGGGATTTGAAAAATTAGCCTTGAATATATATTTTTCAGCCTCAAATGAAATGGGTAAATTTTTGGTGTCTACTATAAAATACACATGCTCATAGGTAATGTGTTTCCTTATTTTTGTACTGGTAAAAGAATCCACATTATTTTGAATCTCAAGCGAAGTCAAGTTTATCGGGATAGTAGCTGGTACTCGCAAAGTAATTGCGGTTACATATCCATAGAGAGATATGGGTTCGAATGACATTTGACATTGAGATACATTATTTATGTCAATTAAAGCTAACCACCTATGCAACCATATATCCCTATTATGTAAATACAAAGAGACGAAATCTTTATTTGATTCACAATAAAAACATCCAAACACCTGTGAATTAAACACCATTTTAGTACGTAGTACAACATGTATATATTTACCATTTTGTGTTATTTTGCTCTTTACTCCTGGTATAAAACATATACTTAAATCGACATTTTTATCAAGACCTAATTTGAAGGAAAATATATTAGTAAAATCATCAATAATAGGTAAATCCATGGTTTATTTTAAGGTTAGTAATAACGTAAATTCAGTTTTGTCCCCTACGCGAAAAAAGTTTAGCCGTAGGGTATATTAATATTGAGTCTATTTAAAAGACTAATCAGCCATAAATGAATAAATTAGACGAGCTCATCGCTGAAACCTACAAGGAAACCGTCGAGTCCCGTATTGCTGGTATCGAAATCGAGGAACCCATGACGTATGAAAAATTATTTAAAATTCACCAGGACGAAGCCTATCACAAGCTTACCGATTATTTCCAAAAATATAATACCCAGCTCCAGACTGACGACTCCATCAAAATTTTAAAGTTGGTGGGACAGTATGACAAAGCCGAGCTCGAAGATTGTATTTCTCAGCTTATTAGTATTTTTAATTTCTCGCTGCACTCGCCCACGCAATTCGATCTTGTATCCAAATTATTTTTACACCTGTGCTGGTCGCCGGAGATTAACGCTGAAGCGCGGTTAAAATTAGCAGATACCCTTTTTAATGAAGACGAGAGCCGGGTGATTAGTTATCAATGTTATTCGAAAATCATCGATGAATCAGGCCTGAATCTTGTACTCCGTATCCGGGCTATCGGTTATTTATTTTCCAGTAATAGTGATCGGCACATGGAGCACGTCGCGATAGTCCTAGATAAAGTAGTTTCAGACCCATCGCTTCACTCTGATTATGTCATGAAAACAATGGGTGACCTTCTAGCCACATTCCAAGATAATAAACGTCGTGGTATTCTTGCAGATACAATGTGGACCTTTTTGGCCCAATCCCATCACGAAATCGCCCAAAAGATATTAGCTTGTATCTACCTCCTCGAAAATAGGAACGGTGCAGCATCTGATATTATGATTAAGGGAGTTTTTATCTTTTTGATGAGTACCATGAACAACAAACAAAAAACCGTGAGCTACAACCAACAAGCCGACGCGGCCGATGCCGTGGATCGTTATGGAAATGCACAACAATCCGCTGAGGCAAAAGAAGTCCTTAAAAAGTTGGGTGGTAATCAACGGAATGTGTATGAAAATGAACAATCCGCCCACGCGGTGTCCGAGTCTGCCATTGCCTTTTTAGAGAAACTCAAAGAAAAGAAAATTCTACTCAAAAAATTCGGCCAGTTTTATGAAGGAGTCAAAGAACAGCTCACCGAGTTGGCTAAAACCAAACCAAAATTTAAGAAAATCGAAAGGCGGGTTATCGGCGCTCTTGACCGCATTACTTCCGATACCAGCCGTATTTGCGGTATGGATCTCCGAGAAATCGCCCAGCGTATATATGATAAAATTTATGATACACTTGATCTAGAACACCGTAATACCCGCGTAGAGAGGTTCTTTGAGGAGCTTGCGGAAGCGTACGGGACCTGTACTTCGGGCCACGTAAATCGGCTCGTAAATGTATTTGAGGGCGGTATTAAAATTTCATTTGAACAACAAATTATGAGCAATTATGAAGCACGATTTAATACGCTGATGCGCGGTATAGAAGATGATGAATTAAAGGGTAACATCATGGTGGGTCAAATGATGGTGGATTCCGAACCGGCCGAGTTTGATGATGAAGAACGCGAGGCATTTGAGGCTTTTCACGCATTCATCAAAAAGCATCGCGACTCGATTCAAACCGAATTGCACCGAGAATTCGTAGGAGATGGATTTGTAAAGGATGCTCAGTTTAAGGAAATTACTAATAAATATTTCGCGTCAATTAAATTTTAAATATAAAATGTCTGAATGCAAGCTAAAACAAATAGATGTGTGTGGAGACGATCCGGTGAATGATGGAGATTGTTGTTTTGGTTATAATAAAAAAGGCGACTGTGTTAAAGGTAAATGGAACTCTGAAAAAGGTGAGTGCTTTGTTAAAGAGAAGCTTTCTGCCAAGCGTATAATAGCCTTTACAATGTTGGTGTTATTTTTTATTTTTGCAATATATACTGCCGTAAGGTTTTGGAGAAATCGATCTCCTAAAATACAAACCATTTAACGGGAAATATCCCATTAAATGAGTCAATCTGGGTCTTATTCATCGCCGATACCGTCGCCTCGCCCGGAACCCAGCTACGAGTTAAAATATAAAGCAAAGCTTGAAAAATTAAAGCGTAATCAGGGCTGGAATACTATTTTGGATAAAGAGTTGGTGCGATACCAGCAAAAGGCTTGGTGTTATAAACGTTTACATCAATTGGCCGCCGACTACTATAGTACCTTGGATTGGATTATAACAATGCTAATTATGATTGCCAGTATAAGTAGTTTATTTCCCAATCAAGACGGTTATATTTATATTATGCTTACATCCGTAGCCACGGGCTTGGTTGGTTATCAAAAAATGGCTGCCTATAGTAAATTAGACCAACAGCATTGGTCGGCGCATAATAATTATGGAAAATATGTCACACAACTTCGAAATATGCTTAAATTATACCGTCGCGATCGTCCCTACGCAAAACAATATATTGAATTTATTAGCGGGGTTTACGATGATTTAGCCGTCAGAGGACCACCAATTGACGGGATTATTATTTGGATGTTTCAATATCAATATAAAAACCCGAAAATTTCAATGCCCGATATACTATCAGACAACATTGACTTGCTCGAAAAAGGGATTGATGGGAGTGATACCGTGAGTGATGATCTTGATCACCGGGACCCTGCTGAGGGAGTTGTTGCATTTACAGCTCCTATTCGACCAGAAAGTGTACACTCGGATGATTCGGAAAATTCCGACTCTGATCACGAGGTCGCGCCACAATCCCATGATAAACGTCGAGCTTATGAAATCAATCGATTACATGCTCAAAATACCTTTATGAATTTAAACTTTACATCATAAATGGAATCAATAAAGGTAGAGCAATTTATGTGCGGGGTAATTATGGGCTTGGCGCTTCGCAGTACGGATATTTTACCGGTAACCGTTGGCTTTGCTATAGGTTATTATACAGCAAATAAAAATATTGATTTCTATGCAACCACAACGCGGCTATTAAACGCTTATTTACCGAGTCACGCGCGCGCCGAGTCCGAAACGCCTAAGAGTTGACTGGGAATCCGATCGATTTTAGGAACTCGTCTTTATCGGTTTTATAACGGTCAATCTTAGACAACAGTGGATCAATACCATACCCATAAACCACACCCAGTGCAACACCCAGCAAAGAGCCAGCCATCACCTGCATGAGTGTGTGGCATTCAAGTCTCCACCGGGCGATAGGCATCAAAATAGCAAGCCCAATCAAAATATAAAGTACGATAGGTGGTTGTGGACCGAACGAATAGTTGGTGAATTTTAAATATTCAATCAAAAAGATAGTCATAATCATGGCTGCAAAAGCAGAGTGCCCTGAGGGAAATCCTGGTTTTAATCCAGAGTAACCACCTTTATTAATCATATTACAATCGCGCGCATTATCAGGACGTTTTCCGATACCCGTGTCTCCGTACCTGGATTTGATTCCCCTTTCAATAAGTTGTTTTACCATATACACAACCAATATCATGGCTGTATACGCGTTAGCATGGATTACCGTCATCAAGGCAAAAAGAATTAGCACGACAAACTCGCTAAGTGATACGATTTGCCATAAAGTTTCAAACATTTATATATTAAAATAAAAATAACCATTGATTAATGGTTATTATTCGTCATCGTCATTCTTGGGGCAGCTATTTTTACAATTCACCATAATTACGGGTGAAAACAATACGCTTGCTAAAAACAAGATTGCAAGGGCTTGCAGAAGGGTAATTTTTTTACCACCAAACACTTCAGGGACTGTCCAGTTCCAGACATATTGAAACAACCAGAGCATCAATACAAGCACAACAGTGAGTACGATGACTTGCAATGCAATATTCGCTTCTTTTGCCATTTATAATCTATGATATTTTTGAAGCAACTATTTTTCATCCTCCTTGATGAAGATATTCATCTCGCCTAACGTCCCAATATTTGTATTAATTTTCATGGGTACTTGCGGGAAGGTGTAGATATGGATACGTTTGGAAAATCCGTAAAGTTTCGCCATCTTGCAAAACAGCTGAGTATCATATATATTTTTAAATATTTTATGTTTATCTTTTTCTTTTGGGAGGTTACCATAGTGAAATTGTTTTCCTATAAAGTCACCATCTTGAGCATTAAACGTCATCCCACCCGGGTAACAAATAACCTCAAGAGTTTTATAAATTTGGATATCCCGGCACATTCTTTGAAGTTCGTTAGCAGGTATACTCACCGGTTCATTGTAATTAGTAGGGAGTGAAATTTCTACTTCAGGAATATCACATGTCGGGGTAAAGGACCCACTATCACGTTCCTTGTCTGAATTATAAATTCGTGACTTGATGATTGTGGGTTGGTTTTTGGTAATCCAGATTGAGACGCGATCCTTCTTTTTCAAGCTCTTAAACATACTATAAAAATTTGAAAGTGGGACACCGCGCACATAGTCACGGTCACAGTAGTATTTATTAAAGTTTTTCTTATCTAAAAAGAAATCGATAAGACAGTTTTCCTCCTTGTCAGTGCCCTGAAGAACGATTTTATTTTTGGTAAATTTAAAATTACCAGTATGGGCTAAATTGGTGTGAAGGAATTCACACAAAGACTTTATTATAACAGCCTCATCTGTATTGGCATAAAAAATACAATCGTGCTCAATATCCTCCGGTTCGTTTAATTGAGTCGCCTGTTGTATAAGATCAAATGCATCCATTTATAAAACTTTTATACGTCTTAAATGCAACTTGCATTATTTGGAACTAATTTATTGTATCAAGCGCGGTATCAAAGTATATTTAATAAATAGGCGATACTTTTGTGTAAAATATTTTTTAATCAAAAAATATTAATAACCCCATTTGAAAATATCGGGTTCATAGGGGGAGGTCCGGTAGCTTTTCATTGATCCCATAGGGGTACCATATACTGATGGTGATGGCGAGCGCCGTGATACACGACGGCGGCTAGACTTGCGTTTACCACTAGATTTACGGGCCTTGCGTTTACCGCTGCTACGACGGCGGCTAGACTTGCGTTTACCACTAGACTTACGGGCCTTGCGTTTACCGCTAGACTTGCGGGCCTTGCGTTTACCGCTGCTACGACGACGGCTAGACTTGCGTTTACCACTAGACTTGCGGGCCTTACGTTTACCACTAGACTTGCGGGCCTTACGTTTACCACTAGACTTGCGGGCCTTGCGTTTACCACTAGACTTGCGGGCCTTACGTTTACCACTAGACTTGCGGGCCTTACGTTTACCACTGCTACGACGGCGGCTAGACTTACGCTTACCGGTATACCCGGTAGGGCTGGCGAGAGCAGAACAAAGTTGTTTCTTGTTCATCTTACTATACCCACGGATGTGTGCAGACTTGGCTTTCCTCACAAGTTGGGGGCGAGTATGAGTTTTTTCGCAATCCATTTAGTTTATAAAATATATAAAGTTATAAAAAAAATAATTTACCCTATCGAATAAAACTTTTCTCGTGCAGCCCCAAAGGACAAATGTGAAAAATGATTTCACCCCTTTAAACATGGCCATGAAAAATGCATCTCACGTTACTTGTTGCAGTAGTTGTTGAATCCATCATCATTGCGGTATATGATGGCCTTCGAAAACGCGATTTAGAATTAAATGGTGATACGGTTATGATGTTTGGCGCACCTGTTCGCGTACCACCTACGAATCAAACTAATTTAACTGGTATTATTCGTGTTTTATCAGTATTAACTACGATTTGTCATGCCATCACAACATGGGCTACGGCTTATACCGTAAGCGCATTAGTACCCGCATATAGATTATTTTTTCTAACTCGACCAGACCCACATGCACTTGTGGTTTGTATTAGTATCTTACATGGATATTATAATCTCAAAGGACGTCCCGTTGCACCGTCATCATCGGCGGCTACAGGAGAGCTGTTGTTTTATTTGGGGGTGTTATTTACCAGGCATATATATAAGTGCTGGCTGATTTTAAGTTTTTATGGTTTGTGGATGGTAATATACGCCTACAACGAATGGGGATATGATAAAGCGCGTGTGAGGCTTACCATTCTTTTGTTACTCTCATTGTTTGGTTAAAAACTAATTTACCTCGAATAACACATAAAACTGATTTGCACTTTTCACATAACGGAATTTTATTGGTGTAAAAGCAAACTTCAAAATGGATTTACGGAACCCTGACACAGGCCGGCATTTGTTGCTATATCCCGAAATTGTGAATCTAACATGTAAGGGTTCTTGCTTGGGTCTGGATATACTTTTTTCCGCTTAAAGCAGCAAAACATAATAGTTTTTATAGGGGTTTATATACTTAAATTACTTAGAGGTGCGCCACACCCAACTAAAAACTGAAAAAAAAAATCCACCCACTAATTGGTAAACAAAATGGAAGTCCTTGCTAAAACGGAGGACCGATTTATCGGTATCACTATTCTCAATGGATTACGTGAATATCACAAAATTGCCATTGATCTTTTGGTCCACCACGATGTTGACTACGAGGTATTGCGCGCGCTAACTTATCGCCCAGAATTAATTCGGATGTCATTATGTTTTATCCAATTTAATACGGCCGATATCTTAACCCGTGAACGCAAGCAAGCACATCCTTTATTACATGAATTAATGCATCAATCCAGTATACTATATCGTGAACCGCTGCTAACCAATCCAGACTATGATAAGGCGCGCGAGAATCTGGTATTTTTCCTTGAGCGCCTTTACGGTATTGAACCGGAATTTTGGAAGTTGCGGGATAAAAAAGGGCATTTACCCTACCAACGCCTTCGAAATATTAATGGAGCACACCCGGCAACTCAGGAGGTATTGAATAGAATAACATGGGTATCTCTAGAACCAGAATTGACGGATTAATAACTAGTAATTACTAGTTATTGTAACATTACATAGCATGATAGACATAGATTACCCTCTTTATTTTTAAGCTGCATAACAGGTAACTCGGTATCAGAACATTCATCACATTCGCCTAGTCCAGAACAGTGCCAGTTATCAAGTTTTTTGATGCATTTATCGCAATATAACTGTTTATCTGAAGTAATGGTTGTTCCTACTGGTATGTATATTTTTTCAGTGCAACCCGGACACATCATAACTAATGGGTAAGCTGGGGGGTCCTCGGCTGGCGGTGCCGTAGGCGTAAGACGTTCAAAGGAAGTTGTATTATTACCCATTTTTAGGTTCTTTCAGCCCAATTTTTTATTTCAGTTTTTTGTTGCGCGTGGGTAAACCAGTTTAAACAACTACCCTTAGTGAAATGGCCAACAATCAAGAATTAATACAAACCGACGCGTTTACGTGGCTGAAAATGCAGGGAAATGAATTTACAAACTGGCCACCAGGGTGTGAGGGTGAATTGCTCAGTGCCTGGCCTCGGGAAACACCCGAAAAACAGATTCGAGAATTGGTAGATTCGGCCTATTATCGTAAAACATTAACCCTACCCAAAGATAGTGATGTAGAATATTTAATGGGAGATATCATTATGAATGTTAGGGGTGCCCGCGTGGTAGATTATAATGGTGTAAAATGTAATCCATCCTTATTTGATGAAGGTAATTTTCCATACCCCAGAATGAATTTATGGTGGCAAGTTGGACCGGTTCATTTATTTTATGAAAAAATATCCCCGGACATTCCTGTTACCTATGAGGCGGTTATGATTATAAACCCCGATTTGAGCAATAAATATAAACACCTACCGGGATTTGAAAAAGATGGCATCAACCTTATCCCGGGATATCCTAACGAGTATAGAGGCGAACCCTATCCCCCTAAGAAAACTAAATTCGCCGGTAAAAAATAACCATCATGTAATGAGGTGTTTACATTCATTAAACACTTTATTATATTGTTTAGTATAATATTCGAGTAATTGTAACCCATTTTCATGCGTTTTTCCTTCAGCTAAACAAACATTTATATACCGCTCGTCCGCCGTTTTTTATTTTTTTGCTATTTTCAATAAAGACTCTAAACAATTTATACGGTCCGTATGGCTCATTTTAAGTATAATTATCCTCTATGTAATTTCAGTTTTCCATGCGGTGCAACACTATAAAGAGATATACACATGAAAATGAAAAGAAGCGGAAAAAGCCGCGCCGAGAAAAAGCATGAAAATCGCGCTAAACGTTATGAAGAGTCCCGTATGCGTGATTTTAATCATCTTCCGTTAAATTCTGAAGTCAAACAGCGGTTGTATAAAAATTCCCATATTCAAATTTGGAGCCAACAGGATCCTTCTTACTTTGTATGCGGATTATGTTTAGGAAATAATTGTATTTGCTGTGCTGAAAATAAATATTCATACAGAGAAATAGAGTCTCATATGAAAACTCAACATAATATTACATAAAAATCCCACCTATATCTGTGACTTGTATTTGATTAGTAATTATGACTAAATCTAGTCATAATTTATTATTTATTCCGCTTAAACTCTCCTTTGTCTAATTTTTGTAAAGTTTCGCGCACGCTATCTTTATCCCACTTGATGCCAGTATTTAATTTGTGTTTTAAATACTCGATTTTATCTGATATATAGCCAATAATGTCCGTATACATATCCATGTAGGATACTCCGGATACAAATACTTTGTTGCCTTCCATATACATGTAATATTTATTATACCATTCCTCTAGTGTAATTTCATCGGGAATATCAGGATTTCCGAGAATTGGGGTGTTGTCATATTCGTTCCATACACTTTGAAATTCATCAACAGTGAAATTACTCAAGTCTTCGAATTCCAACCAGGTGGTTCCCTGAACGTGAGATGATTGTTTAGGAACTTCATCCCATACATCATACACCTGGAGGTCTAAGCTTTGTTTCTGGGATAGAATATCAACCCATTTACCATCCTTAAAGGCTTGCCGATAATTAATCTTCGTTTTGTCTATATACACCCTCTTAGGGAATACCAGAGTTTTATCCGGAAAATCCAACAATTTGATTATACGTTGCGTGGCTGGATGATCAAGTATGGCCATATCAAATCTCTTGATGGGTAAATAGCCGTATGTGTCTGTCATTTCGAAAAATTCAGGGGCTACGGTTTGAAGCTCCTTGATGAAATATTCCAAATTATCCCTGGCTGCGTCGAACCTTTCATCATTTAATAATCTTTTTTCATGATACAATATCTCACTTTGGTGAAGTAATTCGTGAAGTATCGGATGAGCGCAGTGTGCTTCTTTATGTAAGATTTCATCTTTATTTTGTCGGATGTAATCTAGGGCTAATCGAATAAGTTCAGGATGGTAAGTGAGTCTCCTTAAAACACGATAAGTTATGGTGAGATTAACCGAGATTTCCTCGAAATGTTTGATACCGTTCAGTATAGTATTACCGTGATATTCGCATTCAAATTGATACAAGTACTCCATTATTGTTGGTACCGAGACTAGGTTTGAATTTTAAAAATCATTTTTCGCGCTGGTTCTGCCCCGCGAACTGGGTGCGCCTTTGGCGATTTTGGCTAGTATCAAATCAGTTTTACCTTCGGGGCAAGCATGAATTCCTGGCTAGGGGTTCAAGGGGAACGCCAGATCCCCTTAGACTTTAATAACCGTATACTTTTTCGCCGTAACACTTCCGAGGGTATCAGTTTTTGTTACATTTTTTACCGGCGTATACATGACTCCAACATTCCGTAAATATTTCGACTTTTTGCCCGAGTGTGCATGGGTTTCGCGCGCGGCCCAATATATGACAGTGGTTGGTGGTGGCTCGTCACCGCTTAATATTGCGTGAGGGGATGAGAATTTTTCCAGGTGAAACCATAAATCATGGGGCTGCGCTTCGGTTAGTAGTTTATTGTTTTCCGCGGCCGATGCCCCAATTTTTAGGGTATAGTTTTCGTTAGTTAAAACTTTCATTTTTATAACAACAAGTATTTAAACGTGAAAATTACTTCAAATGAAGTGGTTGGAGTGGTATGATAGAAATATTTTGAGTTTTTTGGGCGCCTCGGCGACTGCCTATCACCTCTACACAAATCAAATCAATCTTGCCCTATGGCTTATAGGTATACTTGATTTCATTGATTTATTGGCGGGATGCGGCGCGGATTTTTGGATACATCATTTAGTTAATTTTCTGGGGTGGTTTTATTGGAATACGTTGAGTTGTAATGAACGTGCGCTTGTTGAACCAGCGATATGGTATTTGCTCTTGCACGAGTTATCGACCATCCCATATACGCTTATATATATTTTAAAGCCTGTGCGCGGATATAAAAAATATATGGAATTACCGCTTAAATTATGGTTTGCCGCGAGCTTTTTACTCGTCAGAAGTTATTCTCTCTATAAAACTTATTATTCCATCGTGGCATTTCATACTATTTTTTATAGCGTGCTTGCAGTGCTGGGTGTCCTAGATGTATATTGGGGAAGCCAAATTATTGTCAAAGTATGGAAAACAATAAATCTAAATACATGTAATAAATTACAAAATGGATAAACTTCCCAGCAAATATCTTGATAAATTTCAAAAAACGCAAAACTACCATAAAACGAGTGATTTTTATTCAAGCAGCCACGCAGAAGACGAGCTTTCAGGCTACGCGGGGATTGGCGGCGGATCTTATGATAAGGACCTTACCATCGCTGATAAAAACGCCTCATTTATCGACGCGCGCGATTCGCAAGCGGCGAGTCAATTAGAAGCCTCCGCGCAGACGAAAAAAGTCAGTGTAAAAACCGTAGGCCAATTTAAAGCAGATCTCGGTATGAGTTTTGATCCACGCTTTTACCAACCGGCCGAGGAATCGTCCCAGCATTTAATCGCTGGTGTGGCCGCCGATAAACCGCTCATCACTACAGCACAGGGGCTGCAAGCCCAATTAGACCGTGTAAAAGACGCAAAAGACGCAAAACCAGACTATAGCGGTCCAGGTTATATTACAGTTCCCCGAAAACATGAACCAGCGCCATCTCGGCCCACCCCCGACCCCATCAAGGTAACCGATGATTTTTACATTCATCCAAGCTGTATTGAAACCTATCCGTGTAATCACCGCGTGTCGAGTGACGGGCTAAATTTTGATAAAACGGCCGACGGGGTGACTATCGCCAAATGGTGTGTGGATGCAGGGTGTGCGATTCCCCCACATTTTCAAGAATATTCGAGCTGGGGAGGGTAAGATATATGCAATAAATTTTTATTGAATATATAAAAATGAATAATCGAGGCCGTACCCGTTCACAAGCACAGCGCGCCGGAACCGCTTACGCTTATATGAATACCACTAATGACCTAATTGAAAATAACTTGCCGGCTTACACGAGTCAGCCGCCCCAATCATTTCGCCGACGTATAGTTCCTGGCGCTGCTTATCCGCCTTATAGTGATACCAATTTGTTGCTGCAAAGTGAAGATTGGATTCGCGCGGGCCTTTTTTACCGGGCGCATGAAGCCTACAACCATCGCCTAGACCCGATTCCATACATTGAAAAACAACTGGGTCCTTATGACTTGTAAGATTACACTAAAAAAAAACTGATTTTGCCTACTGGAGCGCCGTAAAACTGATTTTTTTTATTCTAGTTAGGATGATTTACATACAAAATTAAAAATTAAAATGGCTTCTAAACACACAGTTGAATTTGGTACAAATCGTTTATGGGTTGATGGAGTTGGTATTAAAATTAACGGTGAAAACAACCTTATCGATGTCAATAAATTAGTATTACTTATTTGGAAAGGACATCGACGGGAGTTGTACCGTAAAACAGTTAGAAATAAAGCTGAAAATGTATGTTCCAAATATCATAATAATGATTTTTTTATGATGATTCCTATATCCGAATTGAAGGATAAATTAACTGAATGGTGTCACAAAGATGAAGCAGCCAAAACCCAACTTTTGGAATTTAATTTTGAATTCTTATTTGATTGTATTAAAACCTATAAACAGAAAATAAAGCGTAAACTGGTTGATGAATTGGAACAAAATATCGAGGGTTATAAGAGGGCAATTGAAGAATATAAATCTATGATTCAACGGGCCGAACAACAAATTATGCAAACTCAAGCTGAGCTTGAATAACTGTTAATTAACAGTTATTTATAATAGGGCGCAATCGCCTGAACCCGGTTCCTTACATTGAAAAACAACTGGGTCCTTATGACTTGTAGATTAGGGTGGATTACTATTCAACATGAATTTAACAAAACAATCTTTACATACCGCATGAGTCCCTTCAAAATCCGCATGACATTCATCACATTTTCGCATGCTAAAACAAATCACATGGTCTAAATACATTTCCTCGGCACTTTCTTTGGTGTATATTTTATTTAAGATTTCCGGAAAATAGAGAGCAATTATAAACCGGGGATGAGTGAGAAAATTTCGCTGCTGAAGGGTGTCTGAGTCAGACGCATTGTTTTCTTCTTTATAGAGATTATTGAGTGTTTCGGAAAAGAATACAATATCTTTGTTGGTTAAATTAATTTCTCCGTCTGCGGTGAGGGAGTTTCGGTAAGATTCGAGCGCGCTCAAGATATCGTTTTTTGTGTCTTTTAGTTGGATTCGATCCTCGTTTAGCTGGGTGATTTGTTGTTTGATGTTATCGCGCTCAGCGTCCATTTTATAAGGCTTAATCAGGCTTTATAATAATTCAGTTTTCGGGTATCCTAAAAAGTCACATTTCAGACCAATATACCCAAAAATAATAGGCGTGGAGATATATATTATTAATAGTTTCCCAATGAATTTTTTCGTTTTCTTCCGCCCTACATCCTTCCAAATCAACCACGAATATAGTGCGATAGTCAGTCTGATGCACGGTTTGTTTATTAAATGTTTTACTCCCATAAGTTATCTTGACTAATTTAGGTGGTATACTATGCTTATTTTTTAGGTCTTTTTCTATAAATATCATAGCTGCAATTAATTTACTCCGCCGATTTAAACTAGAACCATCACGAAGGTAACAAAGCTGGCTACACCGTATACGATTATTATTATGATTTTCAATCGAGCAATCTAATAACTCATATTTGGCTAAGTGATCTCTTATATATTCTTCTTCTAAATAATAAGGCGATTTCCCGTATATAATAATGATATCGTCGTGTTGTTTTATTTTATACTCGACTTTTGGGAGAAGTAATCGGTAAGGTACCCAATTTATCGCCCTGAGTAAACCAATTTTATAACTTAAATAAAAGGTATTATATGGTTCAACGTCAAAGCTCATTTTATTAGGTGGATTACCTTTGAATTAGTTTGTCCTTCTGGGTAAATCGGTTTTTCACCGTAAACGTGCCTGTGAGGAAACTGGTTTTCGAACTTTTTTCCTATACATGTTTATATCGCTAGGGGGCTCTGGGGCAAATCCCCCCGATAAGGGGGAACGCGAGGTCCCAAAAAATGATGTTAATTTTTGGATTAATCGATTTTGTATATCATAATCTTAAAATTTGGTTGTTGAAAAAAACCAACACACACAACAAAACACTCATTTTACGACCCTATATTATATAGGTCTATAGATACCATATAAACACATTCTATACGAGAGTGTATTATGGTTGCGTTGTAGGTATATATTGTATTGAAGCTCTTGAAAATTCATTTTTTGAATGAATTTTTAGATTTCACATCTATAAATTCAATAAAAGATTTAAAATTTTATTATAGGTATAAAAATGGTACATAAATGTGAGATATGTCATAGAGAATTCAGAACTGTATCGAATTTATATCAGCATCAACGTGGAGCGCGATATTGTTTAGAAAAAGCAAAAAATTTGGTGTGCAAATATTGTAATCAAGTAGCCGCGGATCCAAATCATTTGGATGATTGTTTACAGTATAAAATTTTTAAATTAGAAAAAGAATTAGATGAAACAAAGGAAAAACACAAGCTGGAATTGGAGGCGCTACAGCAAAAATGCGACGATTTTGAGCGCCAATTACGCGCAGAACGAAAATTTAAGGATGATTTATTGATTAAAACAGCTACCAAACCAACGAATAAAATTAATAACACTAATTACAATCTTAGTGTAACCGTATTTCCACCCGAGAATGAGGTGAAGCGTATATGGGAAAACATTATATGCCATGATTTTTTAAAGGGTGGAATCAAGGCATTTGCTCGCGCTGGGCATGAAACATTTCTGATGGAAGATGGTCAGTCAAAAATTGTATGCGTTGATAACGCGCGTAATAAATTTATGTATATGGATTCTAATCAAATATATCAGTATGATGTAAAACTGCAAAAAGTTACAAGACTATTATTTGCTCCAGGTGCTGATTTAGCCCTGCAATTTGTCAAGAATTTTAACGTGAAAGATGACGACGATGAAAGATTATTCAACCAGGCAATGCCGGTTGGTCATATAGCCAACATAAATTCTCCAAGTCATAAAGAATTTATACGGCATCTCCAGCATAATATACGATTATCCACTAATCAGGTATAATTATACATGATTAACTTTATATATTACATTCAAAACACGCGGGTTGGATTTGAAAATTGAATATTATTACTATTATATATTATGCCCAAATATGCCGTCTAAATGTCAAAAATGTCAAACAAAACGACCCAATTTCAACTATGAAGGTGAATCTATCGCGCTGTTTTGTAGTGGATGTAAGGAGCCTGGAATGATTGATGTGAAACATCCTAAATGTCAAAAATGTCAGATAAAACAACCCACATTTAACTATGAAGGTGAATCAACCGCGCTATTTTGTGGTGGATGTAAAGAGCTTGGAATGATAAATGTGAAAAATAAAAAATGCCAAAAATGCCAAATAAAACACCCCGCATTCAATTATGAAGGTGAATCAACCGCGCTATTTTGTAGTGGATGTAAAGAGCTTGGAATGATAAATGTGAAAAATAAAAAATGCCAAAAATGTCAAACAAAAATACCTGTATTTAACTATGAAGGTGAATCCACGGCACTATTTTGTGGTGGATGTAAAGAGCCTGGAATGATTGATGTGAAAGATAAAAAATGCCAAAAATGCCAAATAAAACACCCCGCATTCAACTATGAAGGTGAATCCACGGCACTATTTTGTGGTGGATGTAAAGAGCCTGGAATGATAAATGTGATAAATAAAAAATGCCAAAAATGTCAAATAAAACAACCCAATTTCAACTATGAAGGTGAATCAACGGCACTATTTTGTAGTGGATGTAAAGAGCCTGGAATGATTGATGTGAAACATCCTAAATGCCAAAAATGTCAAACAAAACGACCCAATTTCAATTATGAAGGTGAATCCACCGCGCTATTTTGTAGTGGATGTAAAGAGCCTGGAATGATAAATGTGATAAATAAAAAATGCCAAAAATGTCAAATAAAACAACCCAATTTCAACTATGAAGGTGAATCAACGGCACTATTTTGTAGTGGATGTAAAGAGCCTGGAATGATTGATGTGAAAAATCCTAAATGTCAAAAATGTCAAACAAAACGACCCAATTTCAATTATGAAGGTGAATCCACCGCGCTATTTTGTAGTGGATGTAAGGAGCCTGGAATGATAAATGTAAAAGATAAAAAATGCCAAAAATGTCAAATAAAACAACCCAATTTCAATTATGAAGGTGAATCCACCGCGCTATTTTGTAGTGGATGTAAGGAGCCTGAAATGGTGGATGTTATAAATAAAAAATGTATCGAATGCGGGAAGCGCGCCAATTATTCTTATCCGGGTGTTCTCCCCAAGTATTGTGTCACCCATAAAAAAGACGGAATGATGGCAAAACCGCGCCGGAAATGTGGTATCGGCAATTGTAACGAGATAGCCACGCATGGTATCAAGGACCCCGTGCGTTGCGAGCTTCATGCCCGTACGAAACATTATAACCTCGTTGAGCGTCCGTGCGTAAAATGTCATCGGCTAGACATCCTCAACAAGGATGGCGTATGCGTTAATTTTTGTAGTTTAGAAGAGCAAGATCGAATTATAAAGAAAAAAGTTAAAAAGCACGAAGAATACATTAATAAATTACTCGACGGCACGATTGAAATGCGCCCGTATGTTACCGATACTATTATTGATTCGGCGTGCAGTCGATTCCGGCCCGACCGAGTATACCACTGTGGTACGCACGTGGTTGTTATAGAAATTGATGAAAACCAGCATAAATCTTACACGAATTGCGGGCATACAAAAAAGGAAAAGCTATTAGGAGAAGAAAAACGAATGTTTGCCATCGGGCAAAGTTTTGACGGTCTTCCGTGTATATTTCTACGATACAACCCGGATAATTATAAAGACGCGGGCGGTAAAAAGGGAGATTTCGGCGCAAAAAAACGGCAAGAATTACTGGTTAAATGGGTTAATAAATGTATCCAAGGTAATGAGGAGATTCTGAGCAAAGGATACCGGGTAAAATACTTGTTTTATGATGGGTTTGATCCTACTGATAGCTCAATAAAAGAACTTGATTATGAGGTGCTAGTATAAACCCTCTAAATATATAATTAAACGGTGCCCGCGAAAGCATATTTAATCAGGTATAATTATGCTTGATTAACTTTATATATTTCACTCTTAGAGAAATTAGGAAATTTATATATTAGAATTGTTTCAACCTAGAAGTTATACTTTATTAATGTCTTTACAAAATAAGTTTAATTTATTATCTAGGTCCTTAAATAAATTAACCAATTTGTTACTAGACTTATTCTTTTCACTTTTCAGAGTATTATCAGATAATATAGACAATTCAGTTGAGATATCATATTTCAACTGCTGACAACTATCATCTAAAATACATAGTACAGCCCATTTTATTTGGTTTAAATAAAACTTAAAAAAGGGTCTCATCGTATTATTTTCTGGATATTTTATTGTTTTTATAAAATCACTAAATCCGATATTTTTAGAGGCATTTAAAGTATCAAATAACAAGTCATATGTTTTTTCATGCCAACGATTTATACGTACTATATCATTAACTCGCGATTGATGGTATTGGAATAAATTTAAATACCCATACAATTCTTCTGGAGTATTTGAACACCCTTTTAAGGGTAACATTTTTGCCTCAAATTCATCAATTTTATTTTCATACAAAACTATATGATATAAAAATAAAATCAAAGTTCTGGGTTCAGCACTGGTCATTTAATAATTCATCATTCTTTTAAGTCATTATCCACTAATCAGGTATAATTATACCTGAATTAACTTTATATATTACAAAATGCATCGGAGCCATGTTATTCGTATAACTTAAATATCGCAATTCGGTTAATTCATACCCATTCCCGCGCGCGCATTGAATCACCCAATTTTTAACTTCACTGGGGTTACAAAACGGCTCGTTCTCGGCCATTCGTGTGTTGGTCCACGTCAGCGCGAATACACCCTGCGAGGCGGCCATTTTATTCGCGAAATAAATTTCCACATCAAGAATTGGCCGGCAGTGGCGCTCGTTGCCGGGAAAGGTGCAGGTATAATCAAACCAGACCGCGCCGAAATGCTTGGAACCGCCCGCGCGCGCCACCAGAAATTCATTCAAGGTTGCGTGAAAGGTGTTGGGATGCACCGAGAGTTGCGCGCTAAAAGTTTGTTCTTCGTACTGCGGGATGTATATATTTTCACGCGGGATGCCGTGCTCAATCAATGTGTTGGTAGTATATAATTGGTCGCCGTCGAGGATAATGATGGGTGTATCGACCGGACACTCGCGCGCGAAATATTGGTTGCATCGCTCTTTATCGGTTGATTTTGTGCCGTTATAGATACCGGCCTGCTGGGTCACGGGTAGTTTTTTAGTAACAGTTACGGTGACGACTTTGGGCTCGGCGGTAGGGCTCTTTTTATGGATAGTTAGAGTTTTATTGGCACACTTGGGTGGGGTGGTTGAAGGGAAATCTGATATATTATTTTTTGCAGGTAATGTTTTAGGTGTTTTATCATACCATTTCCACCATTTTATATTATTTAGTAAGTTAATTTGTTTAGAAGATAATTTTTTATCTCTATATTTTTTTTGTTGAGTACTATACCAGTCATATAATAATTTATTAGTTGTAGCGGGTTTATGATCAAGCTTAATTATTTCTTTATATTTTTGCTGCCATTTCTTATCAAAATTATTCCAATACCAGTTTTTTAAACTACATAGCTTTTCAATTCTTACATTACTTAATTTACCATTAAGATACCTATTTTTTTGAGTATCTATCCATCTATAACAATTTTCTCCCTCCTTAGGATACCTATCATTTTCATCTATAAATTTTTTCACGAACATAAAATTTTCAGTCCATTTCTCATCATAATCTACATCCCATTGCCAACCATGTAATCGATTTAATAATTGAGATCTGTTAGCTGCAAGTTTATTTTTTTTATATAATACTTTTTGTCTACTTCCCCACCTGTACAAAGTTATTTCATTGTTGTTAACATTATACCCATATGGATTCCTATTATTATTTGATATAAAATTTTTATAATTATGATATATCTTATCCCACTTATAGTCTAATAGTTTCCAGGTCCAATACGGTAATGATTCTAATTTTAATATTTTATATAATTCTAATTTTGATTTAGTATAATCGACTTTTTGCTGGGTCAACCATTTACCGTGGAATTTTATAATTTTATCATCATCAATCTGGCTAGGATAATTATTAGTTTTATCAATATATGTTTTTATATATGCAAATCTTTGCAACCATAATTCATGTAAATTTTTATCCCATTGCCACTCTTGTAATTTTTCTAATAAATTTATTTTATTTTTATCCAATAGGTTATTCTTATAAGCATTTCGCTGTTTATTACACCATCTTCCTAATTTAATTTCATCCTGTGGAATATCTTTTTTATAAATAGTCTGCCTTGGATACATATTATTATGGTTATTGATCCAGGTAATTAATAATTCATAATTATCAATCCACTTATTTTTATTTATTAACCTCCCCTTCAACCCCCTATAAAACTTCTCATCCGTGTCAGCATCCTCCAGGTCAAAAAGCACCATCAGTTCGTCATTATTATGAATTTTCGAGGTACGATGGCCCCGTTTAATATTCTTCACCCTACCGCCGGGTGCTTTCCGATCAACCTTAATTACGGGCCGGTATTTCTGTTCTGCATCATGGTGAATATAAATTGGTTCGCCTTTATAACACTCACCGTATACTTCCTTTTCGGCCTGACGATTCACTCCATGCACTTCAATTGGTCGCCCAAGTTCTCGGGCCATGTCTTGGACCGATAATACGTCACCTAAAACCGTCTTATTACCCTCAGTCTCAAGTACCTTATTTACCGCTTCGGCGATTCCTTTACACCCATCACCAATCCGATACCCGCTCTTGCGGAATTTATCCCGAATTTCATACGGTGCGAATGTTTTCGGGTAGCGTAAACAAATCAACCAGCTTACCGGATCGGATTGTTTGAGCGCGGAGATCACATTTAAAAAAGAATCACACCCGACTAGCTGCTCGCGTAAAATTCGGTCGCGTTCTTTTTTATCCTCTACACCATCAAGCACAGTCGAATCAATCGCTACAGGTACAATCACCGATGATTTAGGTTGGTTCTCGGTCAGTTTACGCGTACACCGGCCGATATTTTGTGAGACACTAATTGTTCCCGTGCGGGTATCAATAAAACACACGGCATTGCATGTTTTAGTATCCACACCTTCACCAACAACATTACAATTAAATAAAATAGTAATTTCATCGTCACGGCCTTCTTCGAATTCTTTCAAAATGCGCTGGCGTGACTCGGCACTTCCACCCCCAGTAATTCCCAATAGCGTTAATCGTTTAAATTCCCCTTGAGGGCCACCCCCGAGCTCCCGAAATACTTGTTGCGCGGCCGCCTGGGACTCCCGGCTGAGCATACCTTCCACGAAATTTTTACCTTCTTTTTCGCTTAAAGCATATTGGGTAAACCCGAGCACCCGCGTATTGTGCGTAAGCATCACTGCGCGTAATAAATACCGGAAAATATCATGTTTGGTATAAAAAGTTTTCGGTACTTCGATGCGCTCTAAAATAACTTCAAAATCATTAATCCAGCCATCACTAACTGCCTCGCTAAATAAGTATTCAAAACTTACTACACCGCAATCTGTTTCGACATCATAATGCACCCCGCCATAATCGTCCGAATAAGATTCAAGCATATCAATTACGGCATCATCCGTGTCCCGATTGTACATCATAATTCCATTCACGCGATCAGTGCGCGGGGTGGCTGTAATAAATAGCTTTTGATAGCCGTGGGTTTCATCGACCGGATAAATAAGATCAATCACGCTGTTTTCGACAGTATGATGGGCTTCATCATATACCATTATGTCAATAAATGTTTCAGTCGCATCAACACAGTCTAAAAATGTGCCGAGAGAATCATAAGTTACCAATACGAGCTTATTGTCGGAATCATTCATTAAAAAATCTTCAATTTCTTCAGAGTCTGTGGTTCCGTGCGCATTGCTGCATACATATAACTTGGAATAATTTTTAAATTCCACAGATTCAATATAAGATTGACGAAGGTCATCCAAAATCGCCAACAATGGAACAACTACTACGCACAATCCACCGGTGCGCGCGATGATATGAAAGAATAAAAGTGTTTTACCGGATCCGGTGGGTAAAACCATGAGCTGTGATTCATATTCATCGCAATTTTCAAACCACGAATCGATGGCGCGTTTTTGATACGGGCGAGGGATGTATAGAGACATTTTGGTTGTTGTTATAACGGCCAAAATTTACATTCAATTTTGGCGCGTAACGGTAAATTTACCCTCAATAGAGTAAATTTTAAAACATATCATTCAGCCAGATTAATTTCGAATCGAGTTCCTTTTGGGTGAGGTTTCCCGGTTCAACATAGGTCTTGCGCATATCCTCGCGGAATTGTTGTTTGAACTTTTCTTGGTCGGCCGCGAGGTCAAAATCAAGGCCTTCTTTTTCGAGTTTTTCCTGTAATTTGCCGGCCGCAGCATACATTTCCTGGTTGTAAAAGGCGTCAGGAACCATTTTAGCCTTTTCATACTCGCCCGTGCCTTCAAACACGCACAACATTCTATTCAAAATACCGGTTGAACACAGCACGTACCCGTCTTCATTCAGGCATTGCGTGAGTTCTAAAATAAAATTATCAATGTCGTTTTGGCGTTTTTCACCGGCCGGCTGGTTGGATATTTTACTCCACACCGCCGCAAAAACCTGTTTTCCGTTTGCATCGAGGGCGAGATGGGTCTCGATTTTTTGGATGTTTCTTAATACTTTATTAACGGTTTGTAAGGTGTCGGGGTTTTTGATTTCACGGCCCACCTCATGTTCGCACTCATTAAATGATTTAATATTGGGTAACTTTGAAATCTCCTCATATATCTCACGCGCTGCGGCGACTACCTTGGAATCATGTACGTTTTGCGAATCATTGCGCACCTTCATTCGGTCGGGTAATTTTGTTTTCGGAGGCTTCATATTCGTAATCACACTGGCCATTAAATTCATAATATTTTCCTCTACCATATTCAAGTCAAAATCCGGGGGTAATAATATTGGTTCGTCTTCGAGCATCAACACGCGCGAACCGTGGTTTTCGATAACTTGAGCGTTTTTTCCGTTTACAACTATATTTTGAGGGTTGCGACGGGGTTGTGGACGAATGTTAGGTCGTGAGGGCACCGGTCGCGCGAGAGGTTTTTTTCCTGAAACTTTGACTATATTTTGGATGGAATCTACACTGTAATCATCAACCACGGGGATGCTTTCGATTGGACGCAGCGCACCGGGTTGATTTACCCGGCTATAGTCTGTCGTAAGAGAAATATGTAGTGGACCCATAGGTGGTTCGGGTTGAGGGGCAGTAAATAGAGGAGGTTGTTGATCCTCTATAACCAGTGGTGTGACGGGAGGTGCTGGAGGGGGTACCGAGCCGGGCAAAACTTGGATGCGGGCATTTATTTCATTTAATAATTCAAAGCAGCGTTGGGCAATAATTGCGCTCTGGGTGTTTTCTAAAATTAAAGTTACAATTTGATGCGCCTGCTGGGGGTTGTAATATTCATGATTGTGTATAAATATTCGGGCTAAACTAAGCGCACCTTCTTCATCCCCGTTATATCCGGCCTCAGCATAGGATTCCACGGCGCGTTGAATATAATAAGGGTCCTCAGGATGTTGTTCGGCCTGGTCGAGCTGTCGGTCCCCTTCTACTAATAAACGCTGGGAAACAGAATCGGGTTTGGATTTTGTAGCTGGCGTCCCCCACCACCACAAAACTAGTCCTATTAGACCAGCAGTTATAATTATTATGAAACATATCTTAAATAGTGTATTCATTTATGGTTTTGTGATTTTTTAAAATCATAAAACTATATTAGATATCCTCTAATAATTCTGTTAAAGTATTATATTCTTGGGGGTATTCATCCGGAATCGGATACATATTCCACATCGCTGCAATCCATACCACTGTTAATAGGGGGAAAGACAGAATCATTTATTAACATATATTTTCTTAAACTTTCTTTAAAACAAATAGTAAATGAATGATTTTATGGATAGATTATCTTTCCAAATCAACCAGCTTAGGCATACCTTTTCGGAACGTGCTTCACCGAGACAGTCCAGGGTGATTATCGGCCAACTTGAAGGGATGTTAAATATGTATTTGGATGATATTGCGGCAAATATGAAAGAGTTTACCAACCGAATAAAACAGTTAAATAACCAAGTAATAGTTGATTTCGATGCCATATATGGCAACGGAAGGTATCCCGAGGCATTGTATGCTTTATATCAAGTATATCCAAACCGGCAAAGCCCACTTTATATTATGGGTTATGAGTATGATGCCTACAACCAAAATCCATTTCTCACCGATGCATGTGTGGATACCTGGATGGACGCGCTTACATTTGAAAAGCTGCAATTAGACGAGCAAACCGCGAGATGGCTGAGAAACACAATCCATCATTTAGAAAATGAAATTAGACAAGGTGGTATAAAAAACCCGAATCAAAAATTAGATTCCATATACAATTTCTTATACCGTGCCATCGACGACAAACCATATTTAAAATCTATAATAGATATGAATGGGTCCCATTCACGTGCTCCCCCACGAGGCCGAAGCCGATACCGAGGTTCCCCTAGTCCCCGAGAAGAATCTATGAGTCCATATAGCCCTCCGAGGACACGGTGGGGGCAATTTAAGGAATACGCTGAATCTTTTTACCCAAAATCAAGGCGTCAGTATACTAGCCCGGTTTCTCCCAAACAAAGCCTGAAATTTAAAAAATGGAGTGAAACACATACCGAAGAGGTGCTTGAACTTTTATGGAGTAAATGTAAAGACTATCGCGCGAAAGAAGGGCGCGATGCTTGGAGATATTGGAAACAAATAAGCCCTGCCTGGTATAATGAAATGGATAGGTTTCATAATTGGTATGATAGACATTTTAGAGGACACCCACCGAAATATAAACGCGCTTCACCACCGAAATATAAACGCGCTTCACCACCGAAATACAAACCCGCGTCCCCACCGAAATATAAACCCGTAACACCACCAAAATATAAACCCGTGACGCCACCCAAAAAGAGTTGTTATTCTATATTGAATATACCCCCGAATGCACCTTTAAAGGATATACGAAAGGCTTTTATGAGGGCTTCACAAAAACATCACCCGGATAAAGGTGGGAAAAAAGAAAAATTTCAAGAAATTAATGAAGCCTATCAAATCCTCTCAGACCCAGAGCTAAAACATTTTTACGATCAATATATGGCCTCACTTGACTGTAAAGAATCGAGTATAATAGAAAAGCAAACTGGATACTAGTCAAATATTTTATACCACAAGCGCTCCAACCAAGTGTTGGGTACGGACCGGTAGTTCATATAAAGATGCTCGTCTGGGTCCATATATTTGTTGTAAACATCAATGATATAATCGGCAGTAGGTATACACCGGCCGTTAACATATAGATACATTACCGTGGCCGAGTCGATATTAAGGCGTTTTTTTAAGATATATAACATATGACCGATATTCAAGTCAGTTGGAATCAAAAATTTAGGCTTATGTAGTCGAGGTAAATTAGGGGTACGAGCTTCAATAAAAATGGGCAGCCTATCAGGATATTTATTTTTGACGCGGGTCGTTTGGTCGAGCCGATATTCCAATGAATATGTGGCTTTGTATTCCTTTTCAGTGCATGGATCAATCATGATTTATAATATAAATTTATTCGCTTATGATTTATTGGTTTGATGAATAAATCATAATATAAATGCATCTAGATAAATACCAGGTTAATAATGATAACTTGGAACAACTCGTTGAATTATTAACACAACTCGTCGGTAAGACCATAAATTTGCTGCCAGTGAATAATGGGGTATGCCATGAGATATTAGTATTCACCCAAGTACAAGGGTCGCTTAATAAAACAGACCTAGCCGCCATTGCGGAAATTTTCCAGCAGTCAAAAACCCTCGAAATATCCAAATTTATATTTTTTGGCGCCCAAGCTGTGGCCCAGAAAGCCGAGTTTTTCCGTATTGTGAGCAACCACTATCGCGTGAAAACTATCTGGTGTTGCAATGAGGCGGCGCTGGCCGCAAATTTCGAGGAAATTCAACCATTAAATCGCGCACCTATTAGTGGCGGTTTGGTGTCGAATCGACGTCAATTTATATATAAACCTGAGACGGCGCGACCGGTAAGTAAATACTATCAACCCTATAAAAATATACAATTACCCGGGGTAAATGAGGACCTTTCGGTATTATCATCTCTAGATGACGGAAGCTGTTTTTTTCATAGTATTCTCTATGCTATTACCCCGAATTACAACCGGTTAGCACCCCACGAACAACAGGAATCCGTGTGTAAATTTCGCACGAGTTTAGCCCAGAATATAACCCCGGAAATATTCGCGGCGCTCGGAAATGGCCATACCGCAGAGTTACTATTAAGCATTCATAAAGCTCATCACCCCACTAACGCGGTACCCGATAATCAATTACTGGAGCAAGTCCGCCTGAATTATATAAGAACACTCCGTGATCCGCGCCAATACGCTGGCGAAGAATATATTGACCTTGTTTATAGGTTTTTTAAGATAGGTATTTTAATTTTAACACCGGGTCCGAATGGTGAACCTACAATCTATCACTGGGGAGAACCGGATAATTATTATGAAGAATGTAAAAAATTCGTAGTGTTGTGGTATGATCGACACCATTATGATGTGGTTGTAACGCCGACTCAATCGAGTTTTGAATGCGGGCATCCTGTGGTTGAATGGTTTGCTGAAAAATGATTTTCTTAATTTGATTGCTCAAAAAATCAAATTGATATGGAAGATTTGATTGCTAAAAAAGTAAATAAAGAATCCAACCCCAATCCCCGAGTATTAGATTTATCCCGCAATTCTCTTACTGAAATCAAGGGATTAGACGCCCTGATCAATTTCCGAAAATTATATTTATACAACAATTCTCTTACTGAAATCAAGGGATTAGATGCTCTGACTAATCTTCAAGTATTAGAGTTATCCAATAATTCTCTTACTGAAATCAAGGGATTAGATGCCCTGACTAATCTCCAAGAATTATCTTTATCCAACAATTCTCTTACTGAAATCAAGGGATTAGATGCTCTGACAAATCTCCAAAAATTATATTTATCCAACAATTCTCTTACTGAAATCAGGGGATTAGATGCCCTGACTAATCTCCAAGAATTATCTTTATCCCGCAATTCTCTTACTGAAATCAAGGGATTAGATGCTCTGACCAATCTCCAAAAATTATATTTATACAACAATTCTCTTACTGAAATCAAGGGATTAGATGCTCTGACAAATCTCCAAGAATTAGATTTATCCAACAATTCTCTTACTGAAATCAAGGGATTAGATGCTCTGACAAATCTCCAAGAATTAGATTTATCCAACAATTCTCTTACTGAAATCAAGGGGATAGATGCCTTGACCAATCTCCAAGTATTATCTTTATCCAACAATTCTCTTACTGAAATACCCATTGAATTACTTTGTTTACGACGATTAACTATTTTTTATTACAGTGACAATCCTATTGAATTTATACCTCCTATAGTTCAGCGGTTTATTGACCGTATTAATCGCCGAAATTTTAATACAAATACAATATATAATGACCGGCAAAATGTGCATGATTCAACCATTCAAAAATCTATTCAAACTTCGATTTTTAAACTTTTAAAACGACCTTTAGGTAACACAACGATTGACTCAGTGTTTAATCAGGTAATGGATGACTCGGTTTTGACAGAAAAAACAAAGTGTTTGATCGGTGAATATTGTACTGAACCCTCAGTCCATTCAATTCTTCAAATTACCTTTACCGACCTATTTATCGCCGTATGGAATACTATTCAAAACAGCAAATACTCACAAGAGATTAAACGTATTCTCAATACGGAACTTCAGGATGCCGAGTGTCAATGTTTTACGGGTCGAATGTCACGCTTGATTAATTGTCTGAATGGGTTTGACCCTGACATCCAAATACAAATTGCTGATAAAGCTCAGATTTCAAATATTGTAATTCTAGTAAAAGAACGGCTAGAATCCGAAGGGAATTACAGTATTGAAAATCATCGCTTACAGGCACAAAAAGAATTAAAAGAACGAGGGTACGACCAAGAAACAATTCAAGAATTTATCGAATATATCGAATAATATCATAAAACTTGAGTTACTCCACAGCTAACCATTTTTGCGCGAAAAAATGGTTTGCTGAAAACTGAAATAAAATAAGGATATAATATAGTATAAAAATGACTTCTACAATTTCGTTAAATCGTATACATAAATGGGGTACTGTATGGGTGTGTGCGCATTTTATACACCAATATGATGATCCGCACCATGGGAAAATGATGACCCTTATAAAGTGTTTACCTAAAAAGGGAATGAAAGAAATTAAATCGGTTGATTCACACCAGAGAATTAAATTGACTAATGCTGCCTATAAAAAACTAATAGTATTGATTGAAAAAGAATATTCTCATATCCATTTAAGTGGGCTTTGGGGTGATAAGCATAATACTAACATCGTAAGAAAATGTAAATCTCAGTATGAATATAACCAGGAATTATATGATTTATATTGTGGATGGTTTAAAATAGATTTTTGTTATACCAATGTGGATGTGGATTTATCTGCTCCGAAGGACACTCTAAATACCCTTAATAATCAATAATTATTATCACTTGATGAATTGAGTGTAAATGTCATTAAACCAATAAAACTGATTTTAAACATTAAATTTAGTAAGAGGTTACACTATAATGAATAAACAAAAAAATTAATAGGATTTATGATGTCTTCCGGTCCGATCGATTTAATTGAATTATATTTAAAAATGCCCTCAGATATGTTGGCATTAATGGGAGCTATTGTAGTCACCGAGGAACTCGATAATGAACGCGTGGGTTATTTTGTGGGTATCCCATTATTAGGAATGGGAAGTTTATTCGTAGAAGAAAAATATAGAGGACTCGGTTATGGTAGCAAGTTATTAGATGCATATATTAAAGAGGCGCGTAACCGTAATTTCAAAGTGATTCGGTTTGAAGTTCATAAAGATAATTTAATAGCTTTAAACTTGTATAAATCAAGAGGGTTTGTATGTAGGTCTGATAAAGATATTGTGGAGGGTAATTTATGGTGTGAAAAGAAACTCTTTTCGGAGCATCGATAATCATAGTTGATTAACTATGATTAAATTAGGCATGACTCGACCCGAATTTGCACTCTAGCTCGAAGATTGAATCGCCCGGCATTTGCTGCATCCAGGATCGCGTTGATTGCGCAGGGTTCCATCCCGGATATTCCTTTTGAAAACTCATGATACTTTTTTCCATTTTACCGTTATTTGACACCAGGTAATCACTCATAAAGGATTGTGCATCCTCCGTTACACCGTTACCATAGTCAGCGCTACCATGTTTCTGCAAGTCAAAAGTAGCAAAACTACAGATATACCCGACGCGCGGTGATTTGACGATAAAATCCTGGAAAAAGTCTATGATTTTGTCGCTTTTCGGGGCCAATACAAACCATAAAATAAACGGTGTTGTAAGAACGCTGAGGATTTCATTGCAAATAAAGGTTAGTTTAAACTCGAAAAAAGCGTTAAATTCGTTGCGGATGGTATAATGATGCACTTTTTGGCGCCATGCTTTGGGGTAATAATGCGTCCAATCGACCACATGTTTCATATGTTCTTCGGGCTCATTGACGACATTTTCAGAAATGCTAAAATATTGAAATAGAGTATAAATACTTCCCAGCAACCCCAGCGTAAACACAATACTGAATTCACCAAACACGACGCCATGGAATAAAAACTGGTCATCGACAAGGGTGAACAACGTAAGCACGGTGATGAAGGTACCCACCACAAAACAAATAAATTTGGCGACGGCATTACGGTGGTAAAAAGGGAAATAAGTGAGATATTTTTCGGCAGCGTTATAACTCTTTTTCAGGCGATAATCAAGGGTGTGGGGAAGTTCATTAAATTCTCGGAATTTCCATACCGCATTAAGCGACCATTGATAGGAGCACATACTGCTAGGCGAGCTTTTGAAGATTTGTGTATAGTTAAATACAAAATAAAGAGCGAGGACAACCAGCAAAAAAGGTGCTAGTAGTAAATTGATTACTGCCGCGAGTTGAAGTTGGTGTCGGAGTTGCCGGATTAGTTTTGGTCGCTTTGACCGTTGCAGCAAGTCACTATTAAGTTCACATTGATTATTACCATAGATAATAGGGTATAAAATTTTCTTTAGATTGTACTCCAACAGCCGCGTTAGCAGGCTCACGCGACCAATAAAAGGGAATTTATACACAAGATTGATTATGTCTTTGTTGATGATTCCAATCATGAAATTCTGCTTGCGCATGACGCAATTCACGATATCGTGTTCGTTGAGTTCTCCGCCTAGGTTGTCGACGAGATATTTCATAATCTCCGTCCATTTCACGGTGTAAATTTCCTGGTCCGTGATGCCGAGCTGGGTCAAGTAAAATTCGCGGACCTGATACATTTTGCGTGAAATATAAACGAGATTATAGGCGCGATATGACCAGTAAATGCTATAAATAGATATAAAAATGCCCAGTAATGGAGTGACGTGGGGTGTTTTAAGGGATTCCCATATATGGTAAGTTGTAAAAAGTTCCGTATAATCAATTCCAGTGGCTAGTATGATGGTTACCCAAAGCATGAAAAACATGCTCAAAAGGTTAAAAATCTCAGTAATAAGCAGGTTGTAAAATCCTTTATAATAATAATACGTATATACATCATTCAGAAAAGCATCGACCGATTTGAGGCTGTCAAAATTATGTGTAAATGTCGCCTTGTAATTAATGGGTTCCAGCGGGATATAGCGAGTATTATGCATTTTTTATGGCCGCTCGCTTTAGATTCGTATGGAAAAATTATTTTAATAGTAATAAATGGGTGATAATCCGCAGTTGGTAATGATTAATAGCCATGCGTCGGAACTTTTACACACCTGTCCCATCAAGTTAAAAAAGAACGAAAGCGTCGTGATGATGTGTAACTGGGGTTGCCCATTGGGAATAGGCCGACTTTTCCGCGAATTTATATACAAGCATATTGCCAAAAGTATGTATACCGATCAACTTATAAAATTATTACTCAACCCCACGTCCAAGGGCAAGAAATATAGACAGCTTTATTTCATAAATCGATTATTTTGCCTCTATAAAGACCACATTCCGGATATGGAATTGGATTTTAAGTATGACCCATATTTCAGGTCGGGGGTTCATGAATTGCCCGTGAAAACAGATAAACGGGTAGAGTGGTCCAAGGTAGCAAATCCCGATGATTTTACTTTTAATTTTGAGAGTGAATATTATCGGCCTATAGACGTTATACGTTTAAGTAAATTAATTAAAAGAATGCGCCGTGATTACCCACAGGGATTTACCCTTATAATATTTACATGCCGCGGGTTTAAAAGTGATATTGAAAATATCCCTATAAAGCAGATAAAATTGAATAAAAAATAACGGGTTTTAGCTGGGTAAAAATGTGGCAAATTGAATATTTAGCGTGGACGCTTTTCGGCGTGGTGTTTGTAGTGGCTCTAAGGAATGATTTTGACGCGGATGCGGATGATATCGACGTCGAGTCAGACTATGATTCAGATTAAAAAGTAAAATATTTATTATTTATTATAAATGGTGCGCGGCGAACAAGCAGGATTAGCATTTTCGTATATTATAGGAATAGGAATTTGGATAGGATTATTCTTCTTTTTAGCATGGGTCTTCCAACAACTTTACAACCGGTCACTCCCTCGCATGAATGCTACCTTTAACAAAATTGATTACTGGACGTCAGTTAACTTTTACGGTTTGATGGTCATTTTCGGGCTTTTTGCAACCAGAGTGTACATGATTCAACCGACCGGATAAAAATTGTATAATTTAAAGATTTAAATTTCAATAAATGACTAGTAATACACATTCAATTACGTTGCATCAATTTAAACCAGAAAATATAGAGTTTTATATAAAAACAACTCAATCCTTTGATCTTATGACTCTACTCGATGACCAGTCTCGTGAATTATGTAAAGAAGCAGTTTCCGTTGAAGCTTCCAATATAAAATTTATCCGTCCTAAAAATCAGTCTGAAGAACTATGTAAAATGGCTGTACAACAAAATGGTTACAATATTAAATATATCGCGCCAGAAAACCAATCTGAAGAAGTGTGTAGAATAGCTGTACAACAATGGGGTGGTAATATTCAATATATTGCGCCTGAAAACCAGTTTGAAGAACTATGTAAAATGGCTGTACAACAAAATGGTTACAATTTTAAATATATTGCGCCTGAAAACCGGTCTGAAGAAGTGTGTAGAATAGCTGTACAACAATGGGGTGGTAATATTCAATATATTGCGCCTGAAAACCAGTCAGAAGAAGTGTGTAGAATAGCTGTACAACAATGGGGTGGTAATATTCAATATATTGCGCCGGAAAACCAGTCAGAAGAAGTGTGTAGAATAGCTGAACAAAAGGGTAGTAATATTCAATATATCGCGCCTGAAAAGCAGTCTGGAAAATTGCGTAAAAATGGGTGTATTATATCATAATTCATACCGGTTCAATAAATTACGCTTTATAAAGCATAATTTTACAGCGTGTCGGCATCACATCCATAAGCATTACTTACTATAGCATCGTCAGGTATATTTCCATCACTTATATATGCGCCCTTCAACTCAACATATAAAAGACTTGGCTCGTATATATCTTCTTTAGCACCTCCAAATCTTTTGTTATTATAATCATCAACCTCATAATCTAGCTTATGCATCTTAACATATTCCATAAGCTCTTTATAGTTGAGCCCTAATACCTCTCTAGGATGGCCCTCGCGCTTGGATTTATCAACTACACCAGTTGTAAGTTCAGTGATATATCCAGCATAGACAGCGCGTAGACGTTCAGCATCACTATGAATCTTCAGTTCATGTTTAGGGGCATTAATATGACAACTAAGTATTTGACCCGTCTTCCAGTCATAATAATGTTCGCGCGCGTCTCTCATACGCGGTAGAGAATAAAGCCGGCTGAAAATATCGTCACCGAATTTTTCTAAGAATTCGTTTTTGGCTTCCAAAACATCCTTTTCAGCGCGATGTTTTTCCTCGGCTATCTTGAGATTTACACGTTCTTTACAGCCTCGCGAATCACCGCATATATATACTTTTTTGTTTGAATATATAATTGCAGGCATTTCATTTTGAAGTCCAATATAACCACATTTATAACACTTAACGCTAAACATTTTAAGGTGTATTACTCTTTAGCTACATTTTGGAGTAATTTGATGATTTCTAAATGGTTTGAAGATGGGTTGCTAATATCTAAAACCCAATCAAGTGGTGTTTGGCCTTGTAAATCATCGATAATATATGGATTAGCACCATAGTTCAACAACAATTTTACAGCTTGATAATTACCATCTTCGGCCGCTATATGTAAAGGAGTTACCCATACCTTATCCTTGGCTGATGCATTTGCATTGTGAGTTAATAATACTTTTAAAATTTCAATATTATTTTCCTTAACGGCTATATGTACGGGTGTATCACTGGCTAAGGTTGTTGTGTTTGGGTTGGCTCCAAAATCTAATAGTATACCCACTATATGAGTATGACCAAATTTGACTGCAATGTGTAATGCTGTTTCACCCAGACCGTTTTTATCATTATGATTGGCTCCATATTCTAATAATATTTCTACTATATTATAATTACCTGACATAGAAGCCCAATGAAGAAGAGTCCATTTCAAATCGCGTACCGAGGTCCCTTCGGATTGTTTTAAAAGTAAATAATACTTCCAATACGATGATATATCTTGTCGATGAAGAGTCATCCAATCTTCAGGTATAATCATATCTGGATTGCCACCATCTTGTAATAAAGATGCAAGTTTTACAGAATCATTATTATAAACTGCATCCAGTAGTTCCATTTATAATAAATTTTATTTATAAATTATATTAATTACAACCCACCCACCATAAATTGGTCGCGTTGTTGTTGGAGGCGCTGTTGAATCAACAACTGAATCTGGGCGTACTCGGGGCTTGCCTTGAATTCATTCCAGTCTTCGAGGAATTCGCGAATCAAGGTTCGGGTTTCTTCAATGTTGTCCATCATCTGATTGGCATCGTCCATAAATTTTATATAGTCCAAATAGGCCGGGTAAAGGTAGTAAGCACCAAATATGAGTCCGCCGATGATGATGAGTAAGAGGAGGGTATTAAAATTGAAATTATCTCCCATTTATTATTGATTATAAATTATTTTTTGTTTTCAAATCATGACGAAATTAATATATAACTCTTATATAATATCCCTCCAAATCTTATCGCTAGGGGGCTCCGGGGGAGCGCGTAGCTCTCCCGAAATTGATTTTTATCTAAGCACTTCATGCCTAGATAAAATGCACGCATACAAAGGACAACCCATCGATCTCGTGATTTATCACGCTGGATGCTCGGATGGCCACGCGGCCGCAGCCGTAGCGGACTTATTCCTCGAAAGTATGGCTCATAAGAATGGCTATAGGAATAGTTACCAAACACAATTTCTAGCACTTCCACCAAGTCCCGAACCCGTTGATGTAACGGGAAAATCAGTGCTGGTGCTTGATCTTTCATTTAACCGCGACCAAACCATGAAAATGATTGAATCCGCCAAGTCGTTTTTGGTTATTGATCACCATAAAACATCCCGGGAAGGCCTTGAAGACATCCCAGCCGAAAATAAAATGTTTGATATGAACAAATGTGGGGCTACGTTGGCCTGGGAGTATTTTTATACTAATTCTAAAGCACAATATGGTAATGAATATATTCATACGGATTACCTCAAATGCCCCGACGATCATGTACCCGAGTTTTTACAATATGTGGAATCGCGCGATATTTGGACCCAACGCCTCCCTTTGACGAACGAGGTATTCGAGATTACCCATGCTTGGTCGCGCGATTCATTTGAACCATTTCAAGAACTTATGGTTGATCGTGTGGCTCTCGATAAAGTGAAGGCGCAGGCCGCGGCTATTAAATCCTATAAAGACTCCCAGATTGATACAATCGTCAGCCGCAAAGTCACTCTCCTTACCGTTGAAATCGACGGTGTGTTACGCATTGTCGCCTACTACAATACACCCCTTTATATCTCGGAAGCCGGCCATGAAATTTTGAAGCGCTACCCATTCGCTGATTTTGCGTGTAATATGCAGTATGATATTGGCCATGAAGAAACCTATGTAAGTTTTCGCTCCGAGGATTCGCGGGTGGATGTTTCCGAACTGGCCAAGCGTCTAGGTGGTGGGGGACATCGCAACGCGGCCGGGGCAAAACTTGCCGGGCTCCATCATCGGTTGCCTTTTCGGCATGTTGACGTCGACTTGGTATGGGAAGTGGCGACCGGCGTGCGGGAGAATATTGACTGGAATGGAATGTCCCATACCGTGGTCCGCGTACCTCTAAATAAGTACACTATTAACTTTAGCCGCCCGATGATTGAACTCCTCAAAAAACGCTTTGAAGATATCGAAGGCGTTCTGTACGAGGCGGACAAAACACAATTCTTTTTGAATTTTGAAACAGCTTCACTGAATACCAGCAACTTTAGTAATTAACGGTAAATTTACCGTTAATTATGAACAGCAATTATTAATCAACATAATTTCAACTTCTGGTTTAATCGTACCACCCTCTTTTAACTTATTCATAAGGCTTACCAAGTCATTGAAATCCGCGGGATTAATAGAACAATTATCGGTTTGTCCTACCTCTAATTTTGCAATATAAAATCCCGTAAAACATGTACCGCCACCCCACCGGACTTTTGGGTTATCCATATAATAAATGTCAAAGTTCATGTAACAGTCATCAAAATCTCCATATTCAAATGTAATTGTAACCGCTGGGCCTTTATCCGAAGTAAACGGTCGTCGAAGAATAGCTCTTACATTGATATATTCATATTCTTTAAGTTTCTCGAATGAAATTGATTGGGATGTCTGACAATCGTAGCATTTACAATCGCCAGGACATTTTGAACATCCTAAACGGACAAAATTTGATTTAAATAAAATTTTAACCCATTTAGTATACCCATCATTGTGGGTATTCCTATTACAAAGACCAAACCCGAGAAGAGTATCCTGATAACCCATGGTTGTTTTTGGGTAAAAAGACAGCAAAAAAAATCAATTTTAATGCGTTGCGCCGCATACCACGCTAATTAGGTGTAAAAATTATTTAGGTATATTAACGGCTATGGTTTTTTTAACGAGTTGCAAGTCATTATCACACCTTATACGGGTAATACCCAATTTTTGCATGGAATTATTGATAAACCTCCAATTCCAGTCTCGCATCCCGTCATTAACTTCAATTAATTTGGTTCCAGGCGAACAATAAAGCATATTTGCCAAAGCTGCGCCGTGGATGCCTATTATATATTTAGCATTCTTAAAATACATAATTTGTGCCCGGTACGGAATATCCTCTAAAACAAGGGTCTTTACGTTGATTCCATAACGCTGTCGAAGCCACCGTTCAAGTAGGTCGATTTGTTTAATTTCTCTACGTTGTTTACCAGTGAGGTGGGTTAATTTGCCTGGGCGCATTGCTGTATATTGTTTATTAGATAATAATGGCTTACATCCGCGTTTAATTAGGATTATACTTGGAAATTTACTTTTGGGCGCGGCCGGGATGGAAAATCGGCCAAATATAAATTGTCTATAATATTTTATTTGCTCTATTGACGGGTTGGTAATTCGTTTAATAATTTTCAAAGGCTGACGCAACTCCTTAAATTCTTTTGCGAGGATTTCGATATTTTGCACGCCCATAAGTCGCTCATACAATTCATGAAAATTCCCGATCGTCTGTCGCTGGATGTCAAGTCTATAAATCTTTTTATGCCTTGGCACACCAGCCAATATTTCAGGGAAAACACAGTCCATAATAAAGTGTCCATAATGAAACAAAAACCCGGCCGGCCGTTTATTTATTACCTTCATTTTGTATTTATTATTACGAGTAATTACCCGTAATAAATTTATTTTGCATTAATATACTTGTCACAACCCGCACTATGTCGTAAAGTGTACTTACTACTACACAACCATATACTTATATTAAATATTCGCTTGAGTGGTAAAAGTTTTTAAATCAAACAGCGATTATATATTATAATAAATGACGGAAACAGCCTATATAGCGCGTCGATTGATGAATTGCACTGCGGTTTCGCGTGATACCAAAGCCGAAATTATGCGCTTGATTATTATCGAAAACTCGAAACAATATGAAATTTTATACCCCTTAAAAAGGGCGCTTGAAATATGCCAGAATGACAGTGAGACGGAACTTGTATTCCAAGGGTTTTGTAAACGGTTTGATTTAGACATTAGCGTGGAAAAGATTTTGTAATATAGCGCATAACTGGGCACTTATTAGCGTCTAATTTATCCGGGTCAAGGGGATACTTGGTCATTAACGCCAATTGAATTGCTTCGGTAGCAACTATATACCTGAATTTTCCATTCTTGGCACAAATATAATAACCATATCCTGAAGCCGGAACAAGCGCTTGTGTCAACGTTTTAATAGTTATATTTTTATTAAAATCTTCATTTGTACATCTGTTGTGATAGGTCAAGAACGCGCTAGCGCAGCCAATAGTACCAATAATTCGCTGCATTTTATATGGGTTATTATTGGGTTGGTAAATCAGTTTTCACGTTTGTCCTTCGGGGCAAATCAGTTTTTCGGCTGGGCCGAAAAAAGTTTAGCCAGAGGGTAAATCAGTTTTTCGGCTGGGCCGAAAAAAGTTTAGCCAGAGGGTAAATCAGTTTTTCGGCTGGGCCGAAAAAAGTTTAGCCAGAGGGTAAATCAGTTTTCGTCGCGCTGCCCCGCAAACCGGGCGCCCGAAGGATAAACGCGAAAACTGATACGAGTACCCTAAATTTATACCCATAAAATGACGATCGATATCTATTTGGTTTATGACGTCGAAGAAGCTGAAGTCGTCGGTGTATATTCATCGTACGATAAAGCACGCGCCCTAATTGAGGAACACATCCAATTGGGGTGTGACCCGGAGGAATTTTTAATTTACAAGCCACCTATTGATAAGCTATATGTCATCGGGAGCGACCTAAAATATATTGTACCGTTCCAAACACCAAATAACCCGTAATTACAGGTTATTTAAAAATATTCATCAAACGTATTGCGGCACGCTTGGAAGTGGTCGAATAATATGATTTCGTAATTATAAATTTCCGGGGTAGTTTCGTGGTGCTGGATGGTTAGCATGACGTAATACTCGCGAAACTCGCCATATGCTTTGATGCTATATGGATAGAAGGAATTTAACTCGATTTTTTCATAAATGGGACTAATAAATTTAATTTCGTCAATCGATTGGGTCAAGGCAGCCGTTATTTTATGTTTTACAGCATCATCCGGCTCCGCACCAGTCAGTCGCCATTTAATCATTTCATTTATACGCGTAGAATCCTTTTTCATAGTTTGAATTGCCGAGTAAAGTTCAAGTTTCGATAGTATAGTCATACCTGTCATTTATATATAGATTTTTTATAACCTAAATTATTACAAGTATTAACTCGTAATAACCTTCACTTTAAGGTATCCAATTATTACTTATAGATGCGTTTTATTGCCACGGCTATATCTTGTTTATATTTTGTTTTTTGGGGATATGTACCACCTGTATCCCTATATTCCTCCCAAGATATTTCATTTTCTAGCTGAATTCTCATTAAAAATTCGGGTATTGACTTCGCCATATAACACATTTTATCAGGGGTTGATCTCTTATCATCATAAACACGTCCAGTATCATCAACAGCCGCTACAAAACACCATTGCTGGTCTGCAAAAAAATTGTTACCTCCAAATTCATACCTACAGGATGTAGGCGAATCTAATTTAGCCTCCAACATTTCAAGATTTTCTTTAACATCTTTTAGTGTCTTAATATCTTTGTAAATTCCATAGTCGGTTATAGTGGGCACGTATTTATAATCGATATAGTCATATGTTCCATAACCTCCCTCCCCATCAGGCGAATAAACTCCACCAATGGATGGCCAGTACCAGTTTTCCGTAGGTTTTTTAGGGTTGGTTATGGTAAAATCAACAAACTTTAAAAGCAGAGGGTATTTATTTTCAATGAATCTTTGCATATATCGGAGAGTGGGAAGAATATATGTATTTGTTAAATCATTCCATTTAATTTTGGTATGGAAAGTCTCGGGTAAATAACTGGATAACACATTTAATGTCAGCATATTTTCAGCTTTAACTCCGGCTAAAATACATTCCTTCAAGAAATCTTCATCAAATTCATATTTACCCCGAAAATAACCTAAAAAACACTCGCAACCATAACTAAAGTCGCAACCCATATAATATATAATCCATTCTTGTAAAACATTTTTTGAAATAGTTAGATGGGGTAAAATTTGCGTCAAGTTATATATTTCGTGTGGCTCTGGGTCACTCCAAAACAAAATATCCTCTTTATCTTCGGTGTTGCCAAATTCTTTCAAGAGACCCACTACCTTTTCAACAACCAGCGGGTCCTGGCCATCATAACGGCAAATAAAATTACGAATAAAATTCAAGTCAAGCGGTCCGTTAAAATATTCACTTAATTTTTTAACATCTTCACGTGTAATATCGTAATATATCAAGACGTCTACAGCCGTATAATGGCTTAAGGACGAACTTTGAGGATTTTCAGCGAGCCATTTATAGAATTGTTGAGGGTCATCAACGAATTGATTGATTTGTTTAGATTGTAATCGACGTGACATTTTAATTTAAAATAAACTACTAAAAAAGTCAATTTTTCGCGTGCGAAAAAAGTTTGTCCTCCGGGGCAAATCAATTTTGAGTGTAATTATTACCGATAATTACCCGTAATAAGTTTTATTCATAACCTCTATATACAACCACTTTAAGGTCTCCAAGTCATCGAAACGGTTCTCACGGGTCCACTTTAATGTATCCAGGAGCGAAGCATCGTAATCATCGATCGGGTCACCCACTTTGAATTTTTGTTGGAACCCTAAATCCTGTATCAGCTCTTGGTTTCTAATCACTCGTCGATACTCATCAATGACTGGTTTATCAGCCAGCAGCGGGGCGACTTGAAAGTATTTTGTAGTATCCGGTATAAATTGAAATCGCCCGCCACCTAAACGGCGCTCTTGTTTATCGAGGATATCAGCAATATATATGGCTTGTTCTCGTCGCGTGCCTCGTTTGGTGGGTTTTAGCTCGTGTACTTGATACAAGTCTCTATGTGCATGGTACCAGTCAATAATATGTTGGGGAAGACGTTTTCGCGTAAAAGGGTCTTTAAAGTCAGGCGCCAACCCGGCGAGATCAGCAAGCGAAAAACAATATTTCTGTTTACCATCATGAGTCTGAAATTCGTAGGATTGATAAAGCCGAGGATTCATTTCATCAAAAGGGTCGCCTAATATATCGTACTCGTTATAACACCCGGATTTGTGGGGTTCCGTAGGTTGTAATGATTCAAAATGTCGGGCGAGTTCTACGCATAGTTTTCGTTTTGTTTTACCGTTAGGTTTAATACCGACTTGACGGGCGATTTTTTTCAATTCATCCATTCGTCGATTTCCAAGCTCGCGGCAAATCTCCATCCATTCAGTAGATTCTTCGGGCTCTGGAATGTCTTTACGACGATAGGTACCTCTTTTTTCGAGGGTTTGTAATGCTTGTTCGTAGCGCCTTCTATTGTTTGATATTTGTGTCAAAAGTTGATTTAGCACGGTATCGCTTATTATTTTCTTGCTATCATTGATCCACAACCAGAGAAGAGTGGTATTTTTAGCCAGAGCTTTGGCCCCCACATTACCTATTTCGTTAAGAGATAGATATAATTTTTCGAGGGTGGTATTTTTTGCCAGGGCTTCAGCACCCACATCACCAACTATGTTATCATCAAGATTTAAATATGCGAGGGTAGTATTTCCTGCCAGAGCTTTAGCGCCGGTGTCTCCTATGGTATTCCCATCAAGATTTAAATATGCGAGGGTGGTATTTTTCGCCAGGGCTTCAGCACCTGCATTACCAATTTTATTGTAACCGAGCAATAAGGTCTTAAGTGTGGTATTTTTAGCCAAAGCTTGAGCGCCTGTGTCACCTACATTATTAAAATCAAGTATCAACGTTGTAAGGGTGGTATTTCCCGCCAGGGCTTTTGCCCCCGCGTGACCTATATTATTTGAATAAAGATTTAATTTTTGAAGGGTTTTATTTTCAGCAAAGGCTTCAGCACCTGCGTCTCCCACGTTATTGTTTTCTAGAGATAAATCTTTCAGGGTATCATTACGTGCTAGGGCTTGCGCTCCCTCATTACCCACGTTATTTTTATTAAAATTCAATGTTGTTAAAGTTTTATTTAGGGCAAAAGCGCGAGCCCCCTCAGGGCCTGCATAGTTACTATCCAATTCCAACTCGGTAAGAGTGGTATTTTGTGCCAGCGCTTTTACGCCTTCTTCATTTAACTCATTGCTTCCAAGATCCAACCTCCGGAGAGTGGTATTTTGCGCCAGGGCTATAGTACCGTCGTCCCCAATTTCATTTCCACCCAGATCCAACCGCCTGAGCGTGGTATTTTTCGCTAGGGCTATAGCTCCAGCATCTTCGATATAATTATACCTGAGATCTAACTCTATAATATTAGGATCTAATGTCTCCAACAATTCAATAACATCATCATCATTATAACCTTGGTGAGATAAATCTAATTCCATTTATAATAAATGCAATTTATCGTCCTTCTTTTTCATTTTGGCGATCGGCCTTGGTTTGGTAGTCACGTTGTTGGGCAGAAGTAAGTTCGTCAAAAGCGCTGCGAGCTTCCACCAACCCCATACCGCGGGTACGCATCAACTGGCTAGCATACATATCGCGGGCTGTTAATTTACGCTTCTTCCGGCCTTCGCGGGATTTGCGACTGGAAGGCTTGGACCGGCCTTTAGCAAGCCATTCTTGACGCTTTTTTTCCGTAAGAGCGCGCCACGAAGCTGCGGCTTCAGAAACAAGCTCGCGTCCTTCGAGCTCGGGGTGTTTTTTAGCATATTGGCTGACGAAATCGAGGTATCCGTTTCCCATTTATAAAAATAATTTATAAAAAATAAAAATAAATTTACCTTACGGCTAAAACTTTTTTTTCGTATACAGCACAAAAACTGATTTGCCCGGAGGACAAACGGTGAAAAACTGATTTTTTTTTATTTACCCTTTAGGGTAAATACGATATAAATATAGTATATCATTATGGCTCGTATTTTTTATACCCCTACTCGCTTTGATATTCTCGCTCCCGATACCGATATTCGCTACGGTATTACTGGTCGCCGTGAGTGCGGAGGATGTTCGGCTCGATATTGGGATGACATCACCCATTATTATTATGTATCTGAGTCGGTCATTATGGGATTTTGCTGTGACGAGTGTGCGACCGGTTATATCCATGCTCATTCATCTTTTAACCCGCGGGAACTCCAGGCTAATTTGGACTATACTCGCGATACCCGTGACATCCGCGGATATGGTTCGAGTCGCAGTATGCCTACGCTCTGGATTGGGTTGTTGCGTTATCAGGCTTATAGGAAATTTATGACTGGGAATTATTACGAGTAATTACTCGTAATAAACTTGTTTCATGTTCGTCAGATAAATCTAACGCCATTTATAATCTTTTTATTTCGGTAGCGGTAAAATTACACTAAAATTCATACCCGAATAATTCAAATTCTGGCTTGTGTTTTTCATATACAATCTGCCGTGTTTCATCGTCATAATATTGTCGATAATCAGTATTACTGGGTCGAAATCCTCGCTTATATGATGGAAGCCTTTCCGGTTTAAAAGGTATTTTTAATTTTTTACACACTTCTTTTAGCCCAGCTTCCAGGTTTTCAAATCGGATATAATAATTACAACACGGACGCCCGTGTATAATTAGGCGCTTGATGTCTGAGCAGTCAGTCTGCTTGCAAAATTCCTTGAATGATACACTAGGTGGTCTAAAAAAGTACATGGATACCATCTTATCGTATGGGTTGCGAATCACGCAAAATTTAAAATATCTATTAAATACCTTACGGCCGAGATGTCGCTTAATCGCGCGGGCATTCATATGGTTGAAAAATTTATTGGTAAGATGTGTTTTCTTCCCGCGCGCCCCTATAATCCCATACTGGCTAATTTTCGCGCGCTGAAAATAATGCTTTGGGTTGTAAGCAACCTTTGGGTTGACGCAATATTTTTCAAAATATGCCTCTACGCTGGTGCCAGCCACCTTGAGATTTTTAATGTATATAAATTTTTTGCGATGAGATACCAATACCATTTATATATTTGAAATTAACATTTAAATATATGATTTAATGCACTTGTAGTAGTAGGGTTCAATTATGGGTTTTCCAGTGCAGTCACGCGTGCCTGGAGGTCTGCAATAGCGGTTTGTGCCTGTTCAAGCGCTGCAATAAGTTGTTGATTGGCTTTGATGAGGATAGGGATAAACTCCACGTACCGCAGTCCTTGCCGCCCCGTGCTGGAATCGAGCGTCCAGGCCGCGAACTGGTTCTTGTCAATTCCTTGGGCATCAAGTGTTGCTTCCACCTCCTGCGCAATCAGCCCAAAGTGATCGCGTGTATGGACCTTGTTTTGAAGGTCACCTTCAAGGTCCACATACTGAAAGTCCTTCCACTTGAAGATAACTGGGTTCAACGCCATCAAGAACGCCTTGGGATCCGGGATAAGGCTCCCTAGAGCCACGATATCCCGCTTCAGGTTGACATCGGAAGTCTGGATGGTTGCATTAGCCGCATAAACATCATCCCAACGGTTAGTTGCAGATCCACAATCCTGAACCGAGTCGAGGGTAGGAAAGAGATTGCCCGAGTTGTCGATTTGTACACCCGAATTGTTCACCCTGTTACCGGTGTCGTTGGCCCACCGCGCGATGGCCGTTGACGTGGAGGGGTCGCCCTCGCCGTTACCGCCGTTCGCGAAAATGGCCGCGCGCTGCGAGGTGGTGATGGTACTGGTGTAAATCGATACATCGTCGATGTAAGCGTCCGCGTGGGAGGATGTGTAGAATAACACGAACGAATCTGTCCAGAATTTGAGCCCGTCGGGGACGTTCAGGTCATTTCCACGCTCCACATTGTCGATGTACATACGGCATTCACCCGTGTCGGCAACGATGGCCACCCAATACCATGTAGAGGTTGAGAGTGTTATACTGGAAGTCATAACTATATCTTCGGCTCGGAAGTTTAGATACCCACTGCTATCAATGTTTAGATTGAAGCGGTTGCTGCTCCCATGCCGCACAATGTAGGCCGTCCCCCCGGGGAGTGCCTGGATATTGACCCAGCAACAGAACGTCCACGATTTCCGCCCCTCCATCGTCGAATTAATTTGATCCCCAAAGTCGAGATAGGCGGTCCCCTCGCTATCGAAGGCCCGCCCCAGGAACGGCCCCGAGGGTTTGCTGTTGACGTACACACCCCCGGCCCCCCCTAAAATCGGCGTGGGTCCGTAGGTAGGGTTGATCGTATCGTCGTTAAAGTTGATATATAAATACGGTATCGCCAACGCGTTGTCGATAAGCGGCCCGCGCACAACGCGAGAAATGAGCGATCCCCCCTCGGGAAATTCAACGTCCGTAATCGAGGCGACATTGGCGCTAAAGTTTCCTGAAGCGTCTCGGGTTATAATGGAGTCCGCGGTGTTGGTTGAGGTTGCGGTGGTCGCGCTGTTTGCAACCTTGCCCGCAGTTGTAATGGTTGCGAGCTTCGTATCTACTATACCGGCACCGGCTGCAATATCCGCGTCTATGATAGACCCGCTGAGATCAAGCTTGCTATAGGCAACGGCAGCCGTGGCGTTTACCATATCGTTGGTTATTGTTCCGCTTGGAACAGCATTAGCGAGCGCGGCGCTCCCATCCTTAATAAGGCACCCATCCACACTGATTCCCGCGTCCAGTGTCCGCTCAGCGATGGTGTCTGTTGATACCTGGTCGACCGCTAGCACGCCAGCATCAGATAGAGTTGCAGAAGAGTTTTCGATGATCTTACCAGACCCATTAGCGAATCGTGCCAATGCATTAGTGGTCGAACTGGATGGACCCTCCACATCTCCACCACCCCCGCTACCCCCACTACCAGCAGGTCCTGTAGGACCAGCGGCGCCGGCTTTACCTTTTGGACCGGTTGGGCCTATAACTATGCTTTGATTAATTTGCTGTATTAACGGAAAAATATCAAAATTACTCATTTTACATTATATTATTTTATAATTCAATTTTACAACATATAAAACTGATGTACCCAACTCATTTTTATAGATTAAAAATGAGTAGTAGTTCACCGAAAGACTATCAAGACCTTATAAAATCGTGGTATCTAAACGGGGAATTAAAGTCTGAAGGTAATTATTATAATGATGAAACACATGGTCAATGGATTGAATATACGGAAGAAAAAGGCTATGTTATACAAGAAGGGCCTTGGCGGTAATGTATGTTTAAAAGGGAATTATAGAAATAATACCAAACTTGGGTACTGGTATAACGGGGATGGGCAAGTAGTATGTAATTATACCGAACAATTATGGCGCTTGACTCAAAACAAGAATAAAAGTGTATGGGGTGATGATTACCCACAATATTATGTCGATTATGTGTACTACCAAAAGGATGTTGAGGATGCTTTATATTTCGGCTTATAATAACCATTCAAATAGGAGTAATACTGTGGTTATAGTTTATAGTAGTGTAGTATGCGGCGCAACGCATAAAATTGAAATTATTTCAACAACATACAACTAAACAACAATGTCAGTATTAGAGCCAAAACGAGCGTTAACAGAAGGAGAGATCGCAAAGGCCGTTGAGAGGTGTTTTATCGATTTTCCCATTCCAGAAGATTTTCGTCTTGATGTTCAGTATAGAGTTCAAAAGGAAATTGAAAGACAGTTAAAGAATGTTAAAATTTATCCTGGTAAAATAAACCAATTCCTCGACGAAATTGCCAAACAATACCGTCGCGCCATCATTAATCCCGGCGAAACTGTGGGTGAACAAGGCGCGCAATCATTTGGTGCACCTACTACACAAATTGCCCTAAATGCCTTTCATTCCGCCGGTAAAATTTCACGTATGACGACGGGAGGTTTACCGCGTATGAGCGAACTGGTAAATTGTTCGCAAGATAAGGATATTAAAAATCCGAGTTGTACCATTTTTTTCAATCAGAAATTTGATTCATGGGATGATATTCCTACCCATCAACTCTTGGAAACCCGTATTTCACATATTGTTACTGAACAATTTGATATTTTACCTACCGACCTCACCCAACAACCATGGTGGTATAAGCTTTATCAATCACTTTTTAGTAAAATACAGACTACCGACTATTTTATTCGCCTAGAATTAAACAAGGATGAACTTTATAAACGTCGGGTCACACCACGCACTATTGCGAAACTCATCAACGAAAAAATCCATCCAGTAGCGTCTATTTATTCGCCCATTGAACAGGGAATTATTGATGTATATGTTGATACTACCATGGTGGGGGTACCCCCTGAGCTCAACCATGAAAATATAACAGAAAAACTCTTGACGAAACGATTATTGCGCGATTATATCACCCCAATCATCCTTGATATCTACATTAAAGGGGTCAAGGATATCAAAGCTGTTTACACTTTAATAGACCCGGCAAACGGAGAATATTTTGTGGAAACAGATGGTTCAAATTTAAAAGGGGTATTAATGCTTGATTTTGTTTGTTCGCGCCGTACTCTTTGCAACCGTCCTAACGAGATTTATAGTATTTTCGGTATAACGGGATTAGAGGCTTATTATGGGTATGAATTTACAAATATTTTCGAACAAAGTAGCAGCTACGTTAATCCAGCATGGATTGGCCTCATCAATCATCATATTTGTCATACGGGTACTCCAGTTCCAGCCAACCGATTTGGTCACATGAAAAAGCAAGAAGTAAGCACCTTTACCAAGGCAACTTTTGAGGAAATGACAACCCATCTCATCCGTGCGGGACTCTTTGGTCAGCATGATCCACTCCAGTCAATTGCTGGTTGTGTGGTGACTGGTAAACGATGCAAGCATGGTACAGGTATGATTGATGTTGCTGTAAATCCCGAAACCATAACTAGTATCGACTACCCACAAATACCTTTAGCCCCGCAGTCTATTAAAATCCGAATCAATAAATCAAACACTTCAACTCATAATACTACCGCACCCGATGACGCTAACGTTGATGATAATGATTCCGACGAAGATGATGTTTCGGACGATGCATCAATTTCATCAGTTGAATCTTTGAATGAATTTGATTATGATGCTGAACCTGATGATGAAGATTTTGTTGACTTCTAGTCGACGTGATAGCGTAGCCCGTGGGTCCATTTCCCTCGATAACCTCGATACAGTTCGAATATAAAAAACTCTTTACGGTAGGGGTCAAATACCGATAAATAAAAAGAGTCCGCGCCCTTTAGGTCAAACTTGAAAATCACGGGCTGTGAATATAGGGTGTCACGGTATGCTTTTATTATTTGATGGCGAATGCGTAAAACGGAGTGCCACAACCGGCCGTGTGGGTTGTGTATTTTAAGCCAACAGGTATCACCCTTAAAGTGAAATTTCATCTTATTTAGATAAACAAGATGAATATTCTTTTATTGCAGCTTTTACCGCCGGGATAAATTTACAAATTGACTTGTTTTCCACACTGTTGTAAAGCGTGTGAATTTGCGTGCGCGATTTTCGCGTTCGTCTCGCACCATCATCTGTTCGGCGGTTAACTTTACGTTTCAAATAATATTGATAAGACTGAATATTATAATGGTTGATGTAGGCGAGATCATCAATTCCACGGGTGGTCGTGTTAGCAAACCCTACCCGCCACGCTCGTCCATTCGCATCAACACCACGCGGTTGTTTTACACTCCAAAAATGAACATGCGTACAATTTACAACAACCGCGGTTTTTACCAGTGTTTTTACGGCCGGATGTGAACGCGCGCATTTAATAAAGTTTTCCATCACCAACCCGGGCGGTTGTTTGTTGTGACCGTTTGATCCAAACATGACCCAATTAAAGGCTACAATATTCACCGCGGGATCTAATGATCCCAGCAACTCGTGGATGCTTTCATAATTACTATTTAAATTTAAATATTCATCAATATCTAAGTGTATAAACCAGTCGATTTTGTGGCGTCGCATAAACGGCAAGACAATATTATTTAATAGATGAATTTTTGGGTTGACTGGTTGTCCATTATATCGAATTACTGTTGTATCGGGAACTTTTAAATAGTTGGCCACCGGTTTGATGGAGCGGTGATCGACGACGAGAATGTGGTCAAATCCGATTAATTTATGATAGGCCACCCACTCTAACACGTTGTCTTCATCCCGAACATTCGTCGAAATAGCGACCTTCATTTATGTTGCTGATATAAATTTAAAACTAAATTTATATTAAAACTACGAAACTTGTAATAACTCATAATCACAGCCTTATTTTATATTCCTTTTTCAATACTTTTCGAATCATCTTACCAGTCAAATCATCGTTTGCATTAATCAACTCGGAACAGCGCTGTTTGACAATCGAATCGATATATTCCTGGTTGCCTTGGTCCTCCGTACCCCCCGTTATGTCATTGTAGAGTGGACAGTTCGCACCAGGTTCACTGCATCCCGATCCTTTGAAATGCCAATATTTACGTGAAACTCCATTAATCTTTTTCGGAACAAGTTTCTGGTTGCAAATAAAACACATCATTCCCTTACATTTTTCACATTCCATTAAATTACACCCAAAATCTTTGATATAAGGTGTGTTACAATACGGACATTTACGCATATAAGCCTCATCAATAATCATCGCCACGCGTTGGCGTACCTTTTCTATAGTGGGTTCTCCAATAATATTACAATTACCGCGGTGGCCTTCACCACGGCATTTTTTACACCATGTTTTTGCACAGTTTTCACACGGAATCCATGGGTTGTTGTAGTCATCAACAACAATACACCCCCATATATTACAAAAAGGGCAAATCTGGAAATCATCGCAAATGGCCGCGAATTGGGTTACATTTTGATGTTGTTTTGATTCAATTAATTGACTAGCAATGGTTGGGTCGATGATTAATAGGTCGAGCTCCTCACCACATTCCCAGCATTTACTTGACGGATTACCTTCACTAATTTTAACTGTTAATTGTTTTTCAACACATGTTTTACAAAACTCGTGACCACTTCCACACCTTACAGTATCGCGCTCAACTATTTCATCATAACATACCCGGCATTCAGGATCAACATCAATGATGGCGTTATTATTTGCTTCAACCACCGCTACGGGTTGCACTACGGCGGGTTGCACTACGGCGGGTTGCACTACGGCGGGTTGCACTACGGCGGCCGGTGTACCAACCACACCAATATAATCCCGGGCCATTTGTCGGAGTCTATCAAACTCTGCAAATTCGCTCTTGAATGAAATTTCAATACCGTCTTTGGTTCCCGTGATTATATATCTATTTTTATCCATACTTAAATATAATCCATCACCCAAGGCGGCCAATTGTGGCATCGTGGATAAAGTATTATAATGAATCCCGCAAATGGAATGAAAACTTGCCGGGCGTTGGCACTCCCGTACAACGCACTGCTCGCTCTGGTCATTGACGACCTGATTATAATACTGGTAATGCTCACTACAATAGTCGTTTTGAAATTTTGAATTAAAACATCTTTTATCGGTTCCGGGATGCTGGTATTTACAATATAATTTTTCAACTTTTTTACGATGAAATGTACAAAATTCTGACTCGGAACCACGTTTATTCCTACACCTCGTCCCTTTTTCGGTTATATAATCACAATTCACCATTTAACCTCATTGGAGGCACTAATTGTAGAATTCAGTTTTTCGCGTATGCGAAAAAAGTTTATATAGGGGATAAATCAGTTTACCTTATAAAAATTAATCAGTATATGTACCGATTAATTTAAGGGCCAAATGTTGTATCGACGGATTGCCCATCGGTGGTTTGGAAGGTAAAATCCTGGTTGGTGTAAGCCGGATAATTATAGGATTGAAGGACGCTATCAACGGCCGGGCGGGTTTCATAGGAAGGATATTGAATCCAGTAATCTTGTTCCCGTTGGGTAGGGCGTACATAGGCTTTAGTATTGTATTCCATTTCCTCTTCGGAAGGAACCACGTTCTGGCGATAGAGATTATTGATCTTGTCTTGCACGTCTTTATTGGCATACCGAGACAAAACACCCTTACCTTGGCTCATAAAATTGTGATGAATATCAGTAATGATGTCTTTGGTAGGATCATATCCATCCACGCTGATGGGGAGGTCAAGTGGTTTGTCAGATTTGAAGGATTCCTGGGTTTCGAGCTCTTCTTGGATCATGGCGTTGAGTTCTTGGTCAGACAAATGGGCTAATTCTTTGGGAACTGAAGCCTTTTTTTTTGACATTAAATCGGCATTACCAGCCAAGCGGGATTCAATATGAGCCGGAGTGGGGGGCATAGCGGACTTTAAGGTCTGAGTGCGAGCCACATTAGCTTGGGCGAGACTCTGGCGCGCAGCTTGAGCTTGGGGGACGGTTCCGCGCGGGCTAGAATACTGGGAGCGTAAGTCATACATTCCGGAATAACTGGGAAAAGAAATAGCCGAGAAGTTGGTCTTGGTAAATCCTTCATTTCCGGCACTAGCGGTTTCTGGCATACGATTTGCACCCGCGATTGGGGCACGAGCAAAACTATTCAGTAAGGAATTTTTGGCTTTTTTTTCCTGGGACTGTTCGTCAAGACGCTGAGCAATTTCCTGGGCGCGGATGTTGCTTTGGTAAAAACGTTCATTCAAGGGAGCAACATATTCAGGGGCATAATCGCTGGAGAACCGGCCGGGAAAACGTTCAGGCCATGTACCGCGATTGTACGGGGGAAACCAGGGAATATTTTCATTACAAATAGGATCTGTTTCCTGGGTAGCACCACCGGGCATATATAAACAAGGATAAGGACGCACGCGGCCACCCTGGGCTTGGGGAGTATTAGCGTAACCTTCATCTGCGCGGGAACCTACGGGAATCATGGCACGGCGAGGCTTGCCTGAAAGCTGGGTAGAGGGACCGCCGTCGACCGGGGTAACTGACGGACCATCACCACCACCATTCCACGGCTGAGCTACAGCCAACCATATACCTACAGCAATAAGAACGACGATGACACTACACATTAATTTATTTTTATTGCACCACTGAATCATTTTATTTTATTCAGGTAATAAAATTCTATTTGAAAAAAGAATCGCAGTTCTAAGCCTTGCCAAACACAATTTTCTTTTTCTTTACCTTCATTGCCGGTTTGGGTTCTGGCTGAGAGCTTACCCCCAAAATTTCATTGAGCGCAAAGTTTAATTTTTGCGCGTCTGGATCTTGATTAATAAGATGGTGAATAACTTCCCGGTAACTTGGCGCTTCAGAATCATTCTTTTCCGGTAGCATCGTTCCCAGGTCAGTATCCACCGGGTCTGCGGCAAGGCTAATTTTCGTATTTTCCGGTGCTCCCTTGAGAACACCAGATTTACTCAAGGCCTGTAATTGATCGTGCGGCCCAGAAATAACCAGTTTAGTATGGCCCTTGAAATTTTGGTCGCTCGACAACCATTCTTTTACCTGGTCGTGAGCCAATTTCACTACTCTCTTTTTGGGAATATTTAAATAAATCCGCTCTTCATCAATCGAGTCTTCGGTAAACGTAAACAAGGAAATCGAACAATCATCCGGGTCACCGAAATTGTGCTGCATGGGCGCGCCGACGTAAGCAATATTATCCTGGGGCCATTGATAGGTATGAATATGCCCGGAAATAACAAGCGGAAAGTCCTCGGGCCAGACATCACCAACCGTAGAAACAATATTTTTATAATTGGAACCCTTGAATTCTTGATGAGCAAAAATGCAAGTAAGGTCCTCCTTTACTAGGTCCCCCAAAGCTTCATGAAAACGTCCTGGTGGGACATAAGGTACAAAACACCATTCACCATCGCGAACCACGTGATCAACGATTATAATGTTTTCGATTTCTTTGAGGGCTGTAAACGGGTGCTCATCCGTTAAATAGTTGGAATTATTGGGTCGGTCATGATTACCGATTAAAACGTATGTTTTGGTTGTTTTTGCAAGCTGGAGTAAAAATTGGCAAGCATCCATCAAGGCATGAACGTGGATGTTTTCGTGGCGATCGAGGACGTCCCCCATGACAACCACAAACTCGGGCTTTTGTTTTTCGATTGTAGTGATGCATTCTTGAACAAATGCGCGCATTTCTGCGCGATTGGATACTTTGAAATGTGGGTCTCCAATACACAAAATTTTTGTTGTTGTCATTTTATTTACTAGTATCTATTTTGCTTATTTCATTTTTCTAGTACTCATAAATGATTAATTATAGTATTAGTTTGCTTTTAGCCGGGCTCGGAATAATCACAGCTGAAGCATACGCCAAAGTCCTATCCGAAGAATCTCGACAGTATGCTGTGATGCTCTTGATTATTTTTTGGGCTGTCGTTGCGTATATATTCATGATTGAACGGAGTATAGAATATCAGCTCCAGACCATACTCGCGATTGGTGCTATCTTTTCCGCAACGGTATACAACATTCCCGCCCTCCATGCGGCCGGATGGTTGTATTTCGGGTATTTAGCCGGGCTCATTAATGGTAAGGTAAATAAAGAGAAAATGGCTTTAGGCCTGGCCGCTGCGGTATTGATGATTGGTAGCAATTTTGTGTTTATCCCTCTACAAACTAAAAGTTGCCGCGTCGAAGGGCCTGGAATGGCATTTAAAGGCGTAGCGTGGGCGTTGCTGGCTTATTCGGTAATGTAAATTATATTCAGCAGAATATTATATACAGATTATAAATGAAATTAAGTGCTAAATCGCGTAAATTTAATAATGTGTTATTAGACGCAAAGGATGCCCTGGATTCTATAGGTATACCATTTCATCTTCATTCTGGTACTGCGCTTGGAGCCGAACGTGAGAAAGATTTCATCAAACATGATCATGATATTGATTTGGCTGTTTTTTATGAGGATGTTAATACCGCGTCCAAAGTAAAAGCGATAGAAAAGGCCATGAAGCATGCAGGATTCTATGTGAATCATAGATTGGGTACCCTTCCCCGTGGTAAAGAAATACAATTTATACACGAAAAAACGGATATTCCGTTGGATATATTTTGGGTATATAAAGGTAAATATAAGGGAAAAGAATATTACATTAATGGTTTATATTATGGTATATGTGATAATTATAAATATAAAATGTGTGTCTACGGCGTAAGCCCGTATAAACCAAAAACTATTATACTTCATGGTACAGAATATAAAACAATACCTGTTCAGACCATAGTGGACTTGTATGGTAAAGATTGGAAGACGCCTAAAAAATTCAGTTATGAACAAGGGTTAAGTGAAGAATTTAAAGGGTTTATTCCCGATTTTTTTGAACCGAAAGATATAGATACAAAAATAGCATTCTGTTTTTTGCTGTATGATACCGTAAAACATCGCAAGATTTGGGAAGAGTTTTTCAACCAAGACCGCGGGACTGAAAAGTCATATAATATTTATACCCATCTAAAACAAGTCACCAATAAAACACCCGACTGGGTAGAGCGCAACCAGATTTCCAACATCAAAACGGGTTGGTGTGAAGAAAACCTCGTTTGGGCGTGGATCAATCTACTCAAGGAAGCTTATAAAGATCCCAAAAATAAATATTTCTGTATATTATCGGGAGAATGTATACCGCTGTTTGATTATGACACTACCTACCGTAAAATTACCGGGTCGAAAAAGTCTCGCATTAATATCGATTACAACCACGTATCCTGGATTGAAAAACGTATGTATTATGCAGATCAATGGATTATTTTAACGCGCGAAACAGCCAAGAAATTGATTGAATTAAAAGACACAGCGAAGGGTAAGGAATGGCTCAAAAAGACTCGAAAGCAAATGTGTATGGATGATGAAGATTGGTGTTTTTGTCCCGATGAGATTTATCCAATTAATTGGTTTGTATATAATTATGGCCCTCCATCGAGTCGTAAATTTCGCTCTAAATTCAAATTAGGCCCATCAACTTACACTTATTGGGAAGATGGTCCTCATCCTATAAAATTTACCAAACCAAAAGTGGAAAAAATGAAGGCCGACATATGTAAGAGCGGTGCACTCTTCGGGCGCAAATTTTACGGTACAGCAGCAAAAGAGCTCGCCATGAAATGTTAATAGAATAATTTATTGGAGTTATAAATGCGATGTATATGTTATACCTTACGGCAGTCGCGGTGTAAAAATAAAGCATGGCAAGGCTCAAAATATTGTTATTTACACCAACATTGTGAGCGTAAACTCCCGGCATGCGTAAACAAGTTTTTAAAAGACAACTCATTACGATTTATATCCTTTCTTTCGAGTGGGGTATATGGGCAGGTATATGATATTACTGATGGGAAGAAAAATTATGCCATGAAAGTTGCCCAAATAAATAAAGACACTACTACCGAAATTAAATTTATTCGAAAAGCTTCAGCTCTCGGGGTAGCTCCCAAAATATATGAATGCGGGCAATGCCAAAATGATATATATTTAATAATGGAAAAACTTGACATCACGCTTGACCAACGCTACCCATATCGGTCGAAAGACGTAGTAGATGCGTTAAAATTATATAAGAAATTGTTAGACCACAACATACTTCAAAATGATTTGAAAGGACCAAACGTAATGTTAAAGGGTAATACGGTGTATATAATTGATTATGGCCGCGCCCGTTCTATATATAAAAACAAAGACCGGTACCTTAAAAAGGCCGCAGTAAAATTATTAAATTCTTTATTTTGCGAGGCACCTAACTATGGGTCGGCGACTTACTGGTTGGATGATTCCAATCCTAATAAATATAAACAATTGATTCGCTGTACAAATGCGGTAAGAAAGTATTTAAATGATACTAGTATAACTCCAACTGGTTATGATAAAGCCTAATTAGGCTTTATCAATCTCTTCAAGTAACTTTAACAATACATCGCCATGGCATCTGTCAGGCTTACACCAACATCCTAAATTTTTCCCTTTTAATTCCAATAATTGTTCAACCGTGATTTCACCAGAAATAAGTTTATCGCGAATATATTTTTCGAATTTTTCCACGGCTTGATCTCCCTTGAATGGGTTTCCCCATATTGATCCTTTTTCCGGGAAGCGTACCCCATTAATAAATACGATTCCGCCGCGCCCAATATATACATTATCGGGATATTCCATCCACTGTTTAAGGTTGGCATATTGCGGACGAATGTGTTTGACGCGAACATTTACCACCCGAGTTTCCATTATTGTTTTTAGTCTATTAAAACTTGTTTTTTTTAATCAGTTTTATGCGTTGCGCCGCATACCACGCTGACTAGTATAAATGGGTTTTTCACGCTTGGCCTTTTGGTACCACATCAATATCCGTATAATAAAACTTTGCTTTATAAAAACCTTCATATACATCCAATGTTCCATTATAAAAACCCCCACTATATTCCTCTTTGTTTGTCTTATATTTATTTAATTCAGGTATTTCATCGTATGGAGGATTTTCGAGCACTTTAAGATTGAGTTCAAGACGATCTCTATTATCATTTTCCATATTAAAACTTACATTCCAATTTTGTTCGAGTAAGATTACTAACCGTTCAAGCGCAGCCTGTTTCAATATTTCAGGCTGAAGCCACCACTCAAACCTATCTAATGTTTCTTTTCTTGGAAGTAGCTTGACTACATATAAGTAATCTCCCTTCCATCTATTTTGATAATGAGTGCGGACAAAAATAGCTGGAACCCATACGGAGGCACGTTTACAAGGATCAGATATTGAAATAGTAGTCATTCTTTACCTGATATAATGGGGGATTTAGTAATCAATTTTCGCGCACCTTCTGATGATATTAATCAGTTTCAGCCTCAGGTATAAGGTCATCATCAGTATAATAAAACATGAGTTTGTACACGCCATGATATAAATCAAATTCATCGTCTCCACAGCATGCTTTTTCAGACCCTATAGGCTGGATCAAAGAAGTCTCTGAGTCCAATGAAATAGACTCTAACTTGGTCCTATTTTTAGCAATCAACGCGCAAAGTAAATCGTGCGCTTCGGGCTTTAGTTGGACCTTATTAGGTTCATGAGGAAATTCAAAATCCTGGAGCCCGAATTTCCAGTCGTCAAAACTTGAAATAAAGATTTCATCCTCTATTTCATAGGTAATGGGTACCCATACGTAACCATGCTTATTTGGCGATTCGAGTGTGATCATTTACTGTATATAATGGGGGAATTTAGTAATCAATTTTCACCCATATACCTTTATTACGAGCTCCTTGAACCTCGCCCGGAATTCTTTGGATGATAAATCCACCCCCGTCTCGCGCTCGGCTTTTTCACGCATTTTTTTCAAGGTGGTTGTTTCAAAGTCTACTTTGGTTTGGTGTTTGGTTAGGAATTCCTTTACCTTGGTAACGGGGAACCTCTTGTATACTTTTAGCGGTTGTTTTTTAGCCTTTTTAATAGTCATAGTTTTAGGGGCACCGCGAGGAGGAACAGGTGTAGGGCATTTCTGGTGCCGCCCACAATAACCATTATCTTTAGCTTTAAATGTACATTGAGCACCATCTTTCTTTATACATTTACATTGCATTTTTGGTTATTTTTACAACCTTTATATTTTATATTCAATTTTTATGCGTTGCGCCGCATACCACGCTGACTCGATAAAAGCTAATTTACTCTTATGGCTAAATTTGTCAGCGCTACCTGAAAATTGATTTTTATAATTAGTAATTTTAAACCTAAAATGTTGTTGTCCGCGGTTATTGTCACTTTGCTATTTCACAACCATTTTATGGCTTATAATTTACGCTTTGATGGATGTACCTTTAAAGGAGAGCTAATTTCTCCACCTGTTGCACCCACGCTGAGCCCTGGGACTCATCAAGAATTTATATTTAGTAGCGTGGACGACGGGACGTTAGTGTCGGGTAATTGTACATACCACATTTTAGAGCTTAATCACCCAGTCGAATTTCAATGGTATGTCAACTCGGAAACAGGGCATGAATTCTACGGAATTACGCATAACCCTGTTTATTTTCATACGCTCGTCGCTGTGCACGAAAAAACGCATTATTTTATTTTTGATACATAAATGGCATTCTCTTGGACTGGACTCGGTATTTTTATCTTTTATGGTGTGTTGATTGGTTTACTCGCGTACGCTGGTTATTGGACAACTTCTTTCTTAGTTAAAGGCGCATCAGAAATTGGAGCCGTGCTTGGTGGTATTATCGGTGTGGTATTAAGTGTTTATTTATGGCTTTATTTTGGTAAAGCTATGGTTGAAAAATCAAATGGATATTAATTGTTAAAACCTAATTAGGCTTTAACTAAAATGTACTTCGCTCTGATAATTCCACCACTTTTATAGTTTGATTTTCAGGTGCAATATATTGGATATTTGATTTATCTTTTTGCACAGCAATTAAGCATACTTTTTCCGTCTGATTTTCTGGGGCTATATATTTGATATCAGATCCATACTCTGCAACAACCATTAAGCATAAGTCTTCCTTTTGATTTGGTGCTGCAATATATTGGATATTGGATCCATTTTTTTGTACAGCGTTTAAGCATACTTTTTCAGTTTGATTTTCAGGTGCAATATACATGATATGGTATCCGTACACTTTAACAGCCATTAAGCATACTTTTTCCGTCTGGTTTTGAGGTGCAATATATTGGATATTGGATCCATCTTTTTCCACGGCAACTAAGCATACTTTTTCCGTCTGATTTTCAGGTGCAATATATGTGATATATGTACCAACCTGTTGTACAGTGCTTAAGCATACTTTTTCCGTCTGATTTTCAGGTGCAATATATTGGATGTTGGATCCATCATTTTCCACGGCAATTAAACATACTTTTTCCGTCTGATATTCAGGTGCAATATATTTTATACAAAATTCATACTGGGTAACAGCCATTAAGCATAGTTCTTCATTTTGATTTTCAGGACGAATAAATTTAATATTCATTCCATTCTTGGAAACCGCTTTTTTACACAAATCAAAAGGTTGATCATCAAGTAGGGCAAGAATATCAGCTGATGATGATACTTTTATATAAAACTCTATATTTTCTAGTTTGAATTGATTTGCCCCGGAGGACAAACGTGAAATTGACTGCTTGTTTTCGGCCATTTTTACCCTTGATTAAATGAATTTTTATTTTCAATTTTTAATAAATAATCCTAAAATTAGGATTATTTATTATCCCCAACGGGCAGCACTTGTGTTGCTTCATACTCTCCTGTCAAGGCATTTTTATTCACTTTAAATTTAAATGCGATATTACAAGCCATTAGGTCTTGCGCCAGCAATTTAGCCGGGAAGGGAATGGTAATTTTAGCAAACTCTGATTTAATATCCTTTTTACTGCATACCAAACACCGGGGTCCTAATTTCTTATGGTTTACCGCAATATACCCACACTCAGTACAGACCACAACATCATATTCATCAGAAACTTTGAGTAGACGTTCCTGTAAAAAGGCGGTTGATCCATAGGATGTAAAACACTGGGATTCCATCTCACCAAAACGCAAACCACCATTACGCGATCGCCCTTCGACAGGTTGACGTGTAAGGCGCTGAACTGGCCCGCGCGAACGTGAATTACCAGTCCATACAGGCTTGCCATTTCGACGCATATAAAATCTTTCATTCGGGACTTCGACGCAATATACGGGACATTTTTCAGTTACGAGTTTTTCTTTTTGTACCTGTTGTGAATGATTGTGTCCATGATTTACTGCTGGATTATTTTTATATTTTATTATACCTACCCTCCATAATTTATATTTATTTTTAACAACTCTTCCATAAATTGTTGTTATATTGCCAATATCATAATGTAATTTTATATTAGCCGCCCACCCGGCATGTAAACATAATCTCATAAAATCGTCAGCTAGTTTAATCGATGATGAATAATACATTTTCTGGCCTGATTTACTTGTAGACCCGTCGCCAAGCATCATACTTTCAGCTAACAACTGACACTGTTTTTTACTTAATTTCCAAACCCATTCAGGTAGTACTTTATTTGGTGCTCCAACACTAAATTGCTTCATATATGAATATAACTGAATATTGGTAATTATGATTTTATCTTTTGATGTACAATAATTATATCCAAGGTTTTGTAGAGCTGTAAATATAACATTTCTTACTCTTTCTTTACATTGACAAATACTTACTCGTTTACATGCATGCTGGTTTTTTTCGTTATTAGTCCACCCTTCAGCAATCCATATTCCAAAAAAAGTCAACCATGCATCCATATCTACAATTTTAGCATCTCTCGTCATATTATTTCCATCGATAATAGCCGGTAAAATAAATTGGTAATCAGGAGCTGTCCAAATTGCGTCCTTTTTATATTTAACATGTTTACCTATTAAATCTTCCGCCTTAACAAATTCATAATCTTTCCATATTTTTTGTCTACCATATGGTTTTGACACCCACATTCTATGGTGTCCAGTAACTGCCAAGTCGATATTTGCATTACTTACATAGTACATCGACCCCTCATATTTTTCATAATGAAAGATATTAATAGGTTTTTGATAGACTAATTCACCAGCATCATTCAGGGTAGCAATTGGATCATCTTTGGTAATTTCAGCAACATTTTTCCACCCATCATAGGTAAGAATATCAGTCTCTGCATCGACGCAATGCATTTTATCATCAACTTGATGCTTTAATACCTGGTATCCAACAGGTCCCATGTAAATTCGACACTTTAAGGGGGCACCCGTCTTTCCATCATACATAACTTCCTTTCCCTCTGGTGTATACCCGGAACTTTTCAGGGATTCCCCAATAGTTTTAATTAAAGTTTTTGCATTGTGTGTATCCGAGTCTTCAGTAATGCGAAAGGCCGTTGCCTGATGGTAATGTCCCTTTACACACCCTTCTTTGTTCATTAATAATTCCAAAATATAACCAATCGTCATACGGCTAGGAAACGCATGAGGATTAATCAATACATCGGGAATCATACCTGCCGAGGGACCAGTCGCAACAAAAGGCATATCAGCCGCCGGGCACAACAACCCAATCACACCCTTTTGTGCATGCCGTTGTGCAAATTTATCACCCATTTTCGGTATCCGATAATACCGGACTTTCACATCCATAATAATATTTCCGTCCGGGTCTTGGGTCATCATTACCGTATCAACAACTCCTGTATCGGTTCCTTTATGGATGATACTGCAATCCACTGGCTTATCATCAATATACTTAATTTTACCAATAAGTACATCTCCGGGTTGTACTCTCGCACCAACCCGTGGTGCACCCTCGTAGCATTCTTCTTCATAGGGGATTTTCTCAATATATTCCTCGCAATATCTCATACCAGATTCTAATGAAATTTTTCGTACTATATGATTCGGGTGCACCGGATTTAAAAAAGCTGTATTGGTTTCATTCCAATCTGACCCCACGCATCCTGGTAACTCGTCATGATATGTTTTTGTTGTCCGGTCACGAATTCCAGTGTGTTTGTCGATGAGGTCATAATTTTTTCTTTTCTTTTTAATATTATCGCCTGCATACAGTATAGGAACAGGGTTGCAAAATAATTCACGTTCTGATGTTTTTTGAAGTTCTTTGTAGGTCTTGTATACTGTGGTGCGAAATAATCCTCGGTCAACAGCCGCCTTATTTACGATAATCGAATCCTCTTGATTATAAGCGGCAGCCAGTACGGCAACAATAGGTACTTGACCCATTCCAAGCTCTGTTACACCTGATGCGCGCGCCATGTCTGTTTCCGTAATATATTTCTGAGGATAATCAAGCACCTTGGCATTCGTATCGAGAGTATATTTTTCATTCAACCGAGCCGTACCCACAGCTTGCTTCAACATACTACATTCATATGCAATGCGCGGGCCCGGATTATGGGTTGGAAATGGGATTAAATTTGCACAATACCCGAAAATGGCGCTTGGATCAATTTCACAGTGAGTATGTTGAGAGTGGACATTCCATGGCGAATCGGCAATATTGAGAGTTTCTTCTTCGAATTTATCAATATATTCTACGGCTTGCAATTTTATAACATCCGCCCACGTACATCCAACACTATCCAAATTAAGAGTCCCTAAACACTCTTCTAATACTGTTTTTCCACCTTCACCGATAATCAAGCAAGGTCGTGTTGAACGACCTGCATCACCGTTGATTTTTATTTCATCATAGGGGCTCATTCCGATGGATACATCAAAGGGTAACTTTCCTTCAAGCCTCCATTTCTTTAAAATCCCCAACACTGAATAATCAACCCAGCCTTCCCACATACCGTTAATAATAAGGGGGTAGGAAGTTTTATCTGATTTTTCTTTTTCAATATGGGTTTGTAAAAGGCTAATCAAGGCATTTAAATCGCGTTGAATCGAAACAACTTCAACAATACTCGCATTATTCGTCAAGCCACATGGACTCCCTTCCGGTGTTTCTGACGGACAAATAATACCCCATTGCATATTATGCAATTGACGCGGGCCAATCATTTTACCGTTATTGTCCAAGGGTTTCGCCCGGCGCCGGATTTGTGAAATCATGCAAGGGAGCGAATTGTACAACAATACTTGAGAAACACCATCTTTACCGCCTGAATTAAAGCTGTTTTTAGAAAAATTACCATTCGCAAGCGCCAGTCCAAATCCATTCGTAATGGGTTTATCGCTAAAATTTTTTACGACTACTTCATAAGGATTCATACTATGTGATTTATCTACAGTTTCTTGAACATCGCGAAAGAGTTTCATAACCAACGTACGGAATAAATTCGCCATAATAATACCGCCCATATCACTCCGTTTATTGATGTAGGAATCCCGGTCATCAACTGGATCACCGGCAACAAGCTGAATGAGGCGGCAAGTCATAAGGGTAATCATGTTTATATTTTGCTCCATGTATTCGAGCCCGTTGAAAAATTCTCGGTCAATATTAGCCCGAATCTTAGCCTGTTTTTCTTCTTTGGTATAATTTGGGGTATTTAACCGCCGGATAAATTCATATTCCGGATCAGCGCACAGCTCAGCTTCTTCCATAGTACGTTCCAAAATTTTATCAATAAATCTCATGGTACATTTACTATTATTACCTGTATGCCACATTTTAACCATCTTTACCATTTTATCCAAATCAACGCCAAAATAATTCATAAAAACCCCTAGTGTAATAGGTGATTTATCTTGTGATTTAACACTAATACCTTCTTCATCCATTTCAGGATGTTTACTGCCTTTTAAAAAGGGTAAAACTACGTAAAACAATTTGGTTTTAGGGTCATATCTTACGGTAACATGTGTATGCGAATAATCTTTTCTAACAAATCTCATCTCGCATTTAATATCATTTGTTTTCTTGACATGAAATCGGAACAGTTGATTGGTGGCTAGTTCTTCTTGGCTAATAATAGATTTTAAACCGCCTTTATAAATAAAATAACCGCCCAGCATAAACGGGCATTCCTTTTTTTGAACCAATTCTTGGTAGGTCATTCCATACAAATTACAGCGTGAACTTTTCACCATAATAGGTACCATGCCAATACATTTGCGAATTTCAGAGGTTGGGTTTATGGGTAATTCACCATTTTTATCTTTTTTGTACTGATTAATAGATACCATTAATCTCCCTTGATATGTAATTTGGCGACAAATTGCTTCATAGGGAAAAAGGAGTCTATCATCTCCGTCGACATACTTACAATGAGGCAGCTCTATAACGGCGTTTTCTACTTTTACTATACCATCTGATGTGGTAATATATAAGGGTCGAATGATATTAGGAATGTAAATACTGTAAAACTGATCCCCGCTTTTTATGGCTCCCTCATCGAGGGTATGGTACTGTATAAAATTTACTGTCAGATTAGTATTAACTAAATCGTCTTTCGGTATATGTTTGCGAGAATCTTCCATGGTTGAATAGGATTATGATGGTTGTATTTTTTCAATTTTTAACGTAAATTATGGTAAGCACATAAAAAAATAACTTGTA
>Ga0209578_10000247_pt1 | contig 86795 bp, 76 predicted proteins | sample tdAd472_FD_187127 | JGI IMG/M metagenome (GOLD analysis project Ga0209578, IMG submission 187127) | Marine sediment microbial communities from the Atlantic coast under amendment with organic carbon and nitrate - tdAd47.2 (SPAdes)... | ecosystem: Environmental > Aquatic > Marine > Coastal >...
ATACCGAGTTTGGTGTTCACGGTACTGCCTTCAATCAACGGCAGTAGATCGCGCTGAACACCCTCGCGGGATACTTCGCCACCGCTGGCGCTGCTGCCTTTGGCAACTTTGTCGATCTCATCAAGAAAAACAATGCCGTTTTGTTCCACGGCTTCGATCGCGCGGCTTTTCAGGTCATCTTCGTTGACCAGTTTGGCGGCTTCTTCGTCGTGAATCAGCTTCAGCGCTTCCTTGATCTTCAGTTTGCGCGGTTTTTTGCGGTCAGCATTCATGTTGGAGAACATGCCCTGCAGCTGGTTGGTCATTTCCTCCATGCCCGGAGGCGCCATAATCTCTACGCCGACGGGGGCAATGTTTAGGTCAATTTCGATTTCCTTGTCGTCCAGCTCACCCTCGCGTAGTTTTTTGCGGAAAATCTGGCGGGTAGCGGAGTCGCCGTTATCGTTTTCGTCGCCGCGGGCCGGTGGCAGTAACGCGTCAAGGATACGGTCTTCAGCGGCATCGTCGGCGCGATGTTTGACCTTCTCGACTTCGCTTTCGCGTAACATTTTAACGGCCATATCGGCGAGGTCGCGGATGATCGATTCCACGTCACGCCCCACGTAACCGACTTCGGTAAACTTGGTGGCTTCTATTTTAATAAAGGGCGCGTTGGCCAGCTTTGCCAGACGGCGGGCGATTTCTGTTTTGCCGACGCCAGTGGGGCCAATCATTAGAATATTTTTGGGCGTGATTTCAGCGCGCATCTCTTCATTGAGCTGCATGCGGCGCCAGCGGTTGCGCAATGCGATAGCGACTGAGCGTTTGGCGGCATCCTGGCCGATAATGTGCTTGTTGAGTTCGTGGACAATTTCACGAGGTGTCATATTGGACATGGAAAAACTCTCTATCAATAGGGGGAGCGACTGTTAGCTAGTAGAGTCCAGCTCTTCAATGGTGCGGTTCTGGTTGGTGAATACGCAGATGTTAGCCGCGATTTCGAGGCTTTTTTCGGTGATTTCCCGAGCGCTTAAATCGCTGTTTTCGATCAGCGCCAGCGCGGCGGCTTGAGCAAAGGGGCCGCCGGAGCCAATGGCAATCAGGCCATGCTCTGGTTCGATGACATCACCGTTGCCGGAAATGATCAGTGAATGATCTTTGTTGGCAATGGCCAGGAGTGCTTCCAGGCGCTGTAATGAGCGGTCAGTTCGCCAGTCTTTGGCGAGCTCAACGGCGGCCCGCATGAGGTGCCCCTGATGCTTTTCAAGCTGTGCTTCAAAACGTTCGAAGAGCGTGAAAGCATCAGCCGTCGCGCCAGCAAACCCGGCAATTACCTGATCGCGATAGAGGCGTCGAACCTTGCGGGCGTTGCCCTTCATGACTGTATTGCCGAGCGAAACCTGGCCGTCGCCGCCGAGGACAACTTTGCCGTTTTTGCGAACTGAAACGATGGTGGTCATACCGTTACCTTAAAATTTTGGAATATAAAACGCTTGAGAAGAGGATATGGAGGTGCTGATTATAAATTCAAGGCTTGGTGTGTTTAGCGCTTGATCTTGATGACCATTGATTCAGTATTGGCCTCAGCGAGGATGTCCTGCGCACTATTGAGCTTTGAGCGAGAAATAAAGGGGCCAACCATCACACGGTGCCAAACGGAGCCGTTTTTGCTGGTGACTTTACTGGTTTGTACATTGAGCCCTTCTAGTAATAGCTTGGCGCGTAACTTATCGGCTTCAGTGGCACTGCGGAAGGAGCCTGCCTGTAATAGGTATTGATATTGCTGGGCGGAGCCGCTGGGTTTGTTGCTGCTATATTCTTTTACCTTGGGGGCAATGACTTCGCTTTGCGGCAGCATGTTATAAAAATCGTACTCTTCTTTAGCCGGTTTGCTGATTGCTTGCGGTGCCGGCGTTGTTTTTTTTGTTTTTACGACTGGAGCGGGAACGGTCGTTTCCGGTTTTACCGAGGTGAGCTTGTAAAGGCCAAAAACCAGGCCCGCCAGCGCAAGCACGGTGAATAGTATCAAGGGCTTAGAGACGGCTTTACGCTGCTTGCTTTTGTTGGCGCTTTTTTGGTTGCGCTTATTGTGCTGGGCTTTGCGTGCGTAATCGTGCATGCCGGAGTAAGTCTGCCTTGTGTCGAGTGAAGTTAACGCCAGCATTGTAGAGGTCGGACTGGCAAGTGTTAACGGTTTTTCTTAAAAACTTTCCTGTGGGTCGACATCAATTGACCAGCGTGCTTTTCGAGCGGCCTTGAGCTGTTCTAGCTGTGGACACAGGTTGCTGAGCAAGTGTTGCAGCGTTTTACGATCTTTCGATTGCAACATGAGTTGGGCACGAAAGCGACCGGCACGTTTGAACATAACGGCTGGTATAGGCCCGAAAATTTCCAGACTTTGCTGGTCGGGCTGTAGTTGTTCGGCCAGTTCTCGTGCCTGTTGCAGGAATTCGAAGGGCGTGTCTTCGTTAACGGCCTCGGCGCGTATTAGCGCTGCGTGTTGGTAAGGGGGCAGCTGGGCCTGTTGTCGTTCCTTTAGGAGTTGTGGGGCCAGCGCACCATAACCCTGTTCAACCAACAGCTTAAGCTGGGGGTGGTCGGCCTGGTGGGTTTGAATAGCCACCAGCCCCGGTTTGTTCGCGCGACCTGCTCGGCCACCCACTTGAGTTATAAGTTGGCTCATACGCTCAAGTCCGCGGAAATCAGCACTGAAGAAGCCGCCGTCGGCGTCAAGGATTGCAACTAGCGTGACGTCGGGAAAGTGGTGGCCTTTGGCGAGCATTTGGGTGCCTACCAGCAAGCAGGAGTTGCCCTCATGGATTTTGCTGATCATATCTCGAAGCGAGTCTTTACGGCGAGTGCTGTCGCGGTCGATTCGTATGATGGGGGTGTCGGGAAAAGCATCTTGCAGGAAGCGCTCGCTTCGCTCTGTGCCAACGCCAACGCTGCTAAGTTCGCTGTCGCCGCAGTCTGGGCAGTGCGATGGCACTGGACGTTGGCTGTCGCAGTGGTGGCAGCGTAGCTGATGTGGGTTGAGGTGCAGGGTGTAGCGGCTTTCACAACGTTTACAGTCAGCCATCCAACCGCAGTTGTGGCACATGAGTGTTGGTGAAAAACCGCGCCGATTAATAAAGACCAGTACCTGATTGCCGGCCTCTAGGTGGCTTGATATCAGGCGAATCAGGGGCTGTGAAAAGCCCTCTTGCAGCGGCCTGCTACGGATGTCGATGAGTTGGAAATTGGGAGCTTTGGCTCCGCCAGCACGTTTTGTAATGGTCAGCTTTTGGTAGCGGCCATCGCTGCAGTTATGCAGGCTTTCGAGTGACGGGGTGGCGCTGCCTAGCAGTACTGGAATAGCCAGTTGATTGGCGCGCATTACCGCAACATCCCGAGCGTGATAGCGAAGACCCTCTTGCTGTTTAAATGACAGGTCGTGTTCCTCGTCGACAATAATCAGGCCGAGATCCTTGATGGGGGTGAAAACCGCTGAACGGGTGCCAATAATAATGGGGCTGTGCCCCTGTGCAGCAGCCATCCAGTCATGTAGGCGCTGTTTGTCCGTAAGTCCTGAATGCAGGGCGATGATCGGAGTGTTGAAGCGTTTTTTAAAGCGCGCTACGGTCTGTGGGGTCAGGCCGATTTCTGGCACCAGGACTAGCGCGGCTTGTCCCTGATTGAGCGTATGCTCAATACAGTGCAGGTAAACCTCGGTTTTTCCACTGCCTGTCACGCCGTCCAACAAAAAACGGGTGAATTGGCGGTTGGCGCTGTTAACAGCAGTGACTGCCTCACGCTGTTCCGGATTCAGATCGAAAGGAGCTTCGGCTAGCAGTGTTGTGGGTCTGGGCGGTGGCTGGGCATCAAGTTGACGTTTATTAACCCAGCCTTTATCGAGCAGGGATTTTAGGGCGCTATTGGAAAGGCCAAGCGTTTTGATGACATGATCACCCAGACCGCTGGGGTGCTGCATGATTAAGTCGATAATGTCTGCCTGCTTGGGCGCGCGCTTTAAGGTGGATTTATCGGCCTTTTTAGCAGCGTCTGTCAGGTAGTACAGGGTTTCCTGCCTGGGTTGGTAGCGTTCACCTTTATGCAGTAGTGTTGGTAGTGCGGTTGCCAGTGTTTCGCCGAGCATATGTTGATAGTAGCTGTTACACCAGCGATACAGCCGCATCATTGTTTCATCAATAACCGGTTTGTTGTCCAGTAGCTCGACGGCTGCTTTGAGCTTGCTTGGCGGGTATTCTGAGTGATCGCTGACCGCAATAACAATGCCGGTTAATTGCTGTTTGCCAAAGGGCACTTTAACGCGCATGCCGGGTTTTATCGCAGGCTGATTGGGTGTACTCAGCGACGAAGTAGGAGGTAAATAGTCGAAAAGTCTGCGTAACGGAGATGGGATCGCGACTTTTAATATGCGGGCAGGTTGCGTCATTGGCTTTGGATTTATGGCTGAGGCGGGTAGTCTACCCTAACTTTTGTATGACATAAGGGTTGCGGGCGAATAAATTCGCTGCATTATTATTTGAAACGAACAGGCATTCTGTTATTATCGCGCGTCCAGATTCTGGGCTTGTTGCGGTGAGCTCATTGAATATTAATGTGTACGGTGCCTGACCATGCTTGGGTGGCGGTGCATAATATACCGAGGTGAAGACAATGAAAGAGGGCATCCACCCTAAATACGAAGACATCACAGTAACTTGTAGCTGTGGTAACAAGATTCAAACCCGTTCAACACTAGCATCTGATATGCATGTTGACGTGTGTTCGCAGTGTCACCCTTTCTATACAGGTAAGCAGAAAGTGGCTGAGGTTGGTGGACGTATTGACCGATTCAACAAGCGTTTCGGTAGCCGCGGTAAGTAAGCTTAAAACGCGCGCGGTAACAGCTAATAAAAAACCCCTGATACGAGAGTTTCAGGGGTTTTTTTATGGGTTCATTTTAGCTGTGTTCGTTGGCTTTTTAAAAAAGCTGCTCGGGTAGAATTTCTTCTGATTCACCGAACACGGGAGGCAGGTTGTTGTGGTTGTCGGCTTCTTTGGGCGTGTTTTCGGAACGGAAAATTTCAAAGATGGCGTCACTTGAGCCAGGCCCTGCTCGTAGGCCGGTGGCTGGATCGATACGTACAGTGACTAGCCCGGGAGGCTGTTCGAGCGGACTTTCCGGGATGCCCTTTAGAGCGTCACGCATAAAGTCGATCCAGATTGGCATGGCAGCAAAGCCGCCCACCTCGCGGCGTCCCATGGTTCTTGGTTGATCAAAACCAACCCAGGCGGTGGCAACAACATGACGTTGAAAACCCGAAAACCAGGCGTCCTTCTGATCGTTGGTGGTGCCAGTTTTGCCGGCTAAATCGCTGCGCCCTAATGCTTTAGCGCGGCGCGCGGTACCGCGTTGTACTACGTCACGGAGAATCGTATTCATAATGTAGGCGGCGCGAGGTTCGATGATGCGTTGGGCGGATAGCTGGCGCATGGCTATCTGGGGTGCGTTGATTTGGGTTAAAGCATCGCTTGCCGGTTCGGCAGCTGTTATTGCTTCTGTTGTCAGCGAAGTTTCGTCTGCGGCGGTGTCAGCGGTTTCATCGGCGCAGTTGGAGCAAGCCGTCTCAGGACTGTGCAGATAGATAAGTTGATCTTGATCATCTTCGATTCGAGCGATGAAATAAGGGCTGACTTTGTAGCCGCCATTGGCGAAGCTGGCGTAGCCCGTGGCGATTTCCATTGGTGTAAAGGCGGCGCTTCCGAGTGCCAGAGATAAATCGCGAGGTAATTTTGATTTCTGGAAGCCGAAACGCTCCACGTAGTTAATGGCAGTGGGTATACCGATAGCGCGCAGCAGGCGAATCGAAACCAGATTACGAGACTTATAGAGTGCCGTTCGCAGGCGGGTTGGGCCAAAGAACTTGCCGCTGTAATTTTCTGGGCGCCAAGCGTTTTCCAGCTGGTTATCGTCAAAGACTACGGGGGCATCGTTAATAATGCTGGCGGCGGTATAGCCATTCTCCAGTGCCGCAGTATAGATGAAGGGTTTAAAATTGGAGCCTGGCTGACGGGCGGCCTGAATGGCGCGGTTGTACTTATTGTGGTGGTAGCTGAAACCGCCGACCAGCGCCAGTAATGCGCCGTTGTTAGGGTTTAATGAGACAAAAGCACTTTGTACCAGCGGCTCCTGAGCCAGCTCCCAGCTGACTTCTCCATCCTTGTTAGTGGTTTCCAGCAGGAAAATTTGATCACCGTCGCTGACGACTTCTTGTGCTGTCTTGGGTTTGGCTTTCATAGCATTGACACTGATAAAACGACGTGCCCAGCTTAACCCCTCCCATGGCACCTTCACTTGGTCGCCGCTATCAAGAATAGCGATGATAAAGTCGTCTTGAACGCTGCTAACTAGTGCCGGCTTCAGTGGGCCGATGCTTTTGCGTGCTTTCAGGGTGGCTAATGCTGAGGCCATCTTTTCTGGCGTGTTTATATCGCTGTTGCTGACTGGGCCGCGATATCCGTGTCGGCGCTCGTAGGCAAGGATGCCGCTTTCAACGGCGTGATTGGCGCTATTCTGTAGGTCGCTTTGCAGGGTGGTGTAGACCTTCATGCCGGACGTGTAAATGTGTTCAGCGCTAAATCGTTTTAGCAATTCTGATCTCACCATTTCAGCTACATAGGGTGCTGTTACTGCAGTGTTAAGCTGGTGGCGTACGGCGCTGACCGGCTGGCTGCTGGCTTGTGTAAATTCTGCAGTATCAATGAAGCCCAGCTTTTCCATGCGCTGTAAAATCCAGTTGCGACGCTCCAAGGCACGATCTGGATTGGCGACGGGGTTGTAGCGTGACGGTGCTTTAGGCAGGCCTGCAATCATGGCTAATTGCTCAAGGCTTAGTTCGCTGATGTCCTTGCCATAATAAACGCGAGCTGCCGCTTGGATACCATAGGCTCGGTTACCGAGATAAATTTTATTAACGTAAAGTTCAAGAATCTCTTTTTTACTTAATTCCTGTTCTATCTGTAATGCCAGTAGTATCTCATTGAACTTTCGGCTGAATGTCTGCTCGCGCGTGAGGAAGTAATTTTTGGCTACCTGCATGGTAATGGTGCTGCCGCCGGATTGGATGTGACCCGTGCTGATTAGCTGGAATGCGGCACGTAGCAGGGCTTTTATGTCAACGCCAAAATGTTCCTCGAAGCGGTCGTCTTCGGCTGCCAAAATTGCCTTGATAAACAGTGGGGGTACTTGCTCATAATTGATAGGCTGGCGGCGTTTTTCGCCAAATTCGGCAATTAGCTGTCGGTCAGAGGAGTATATTCGCAGTGGGACCTGTAGCTGAATATTTTTCAGCGTTTCGATTTCGGGTAGCTTTGGGTTCAGATAGAGTGCCAGCCCTGTCGCCGACAGTAAGCCGGTACAAATGATGAGTAGTGAACCAAGGATGAAGACTTTTTTAAGTCCTTTAGATAACGTCATGTTTACTCTAATGAATAGCCTGCTGGTTGTGGCGCAGGGCTGATTGAAAAGGCCGCCTATTATAAGCAGAATAATTGTCCTTTATCTATTTGCGCTAGTTTGATTTATGGACTTTAATGATAGTTAGTCAATTTACCCACAGGATGGTTTGGGGCAAAAGGGGTTATTCGTTGTGCTGGGAATTTTCAAGAAAAAGAACAACCAGATATTAGGTATCGATATCAGCTCGACGTCGGTTAAGCTGCTTGAGCTGAGTCGTTCAGGTGGTCGTTACCGCGTTGAGTGTTACGGTGTTGAACCGCTGCCAGCAGGTGTCGTTGTTGAGAACAACATTACTGATGTCGAGGCTGTTGGTGAAGCAATTAGGCGAGCATTGACTCGTTCCGAATCCAAATCTAAAGCGGCTGCTGTTGCTGTGGCTGGCTCCGCGGTTATTACTAAAACCATCGAGATGAATGCCGCTTTGAGCGAAGCTGAGTTGGAAAGTCAGATCAGTGTTGAGGCTGACCAATACATCCCCTACGCGCTGGATGAAGTAGCCCTGGATTTCGAAGTGCAAGGCGTTTCTGAAGCGAATCCTGAGATGGCTGAGGTTTTGCTCGCGGCATGCCGAAGCGAAAATGTTGAGTTACGTGAAGACGTTTGTGATGTCGCTAACCTTGATTGCAAGGTGGTCGATGTTGAGGCTTACGCGATGCAGCGGGCCTTTGAGCTGGTGAAAGATCAGCTTAAGGGAGATATTGATGAGCAAACCGTTGCGGTTGTTGATATTGGGGCCACCATGACAACCCTAAGCGTGTTAAGCAGAGGTAAAACCATTTACACTCGCGAGCAGTTATTTGGCGGGCAGCAGCTGACAGAAGAAATTCAGCGGCGTTATGGCTTGTCGGCTGAAGAGGCGGGGTTAGCTAAGAAGCAGGGTGGTCTGCCGGACGATTATGAAACGGAAGTGTTAAAGCCGTTTATTGATGCGGCTGTTCAGCAGGTGACCCGATCACTTCAATTTTTTTATTCCTCCAGCCAGCATAATTCGGTGGACTATATTTTAATGGCCGGTGGAACCTCCAGTATTTCTGGGTTAGACGAGCAGGTCAGGGAAAAGACAGATACCCCAACGGTTGTTGCAAACCCTTTCGTTGGTATGTCGGTTTCGCCAAAGGTGAACACCACAGCGTTGAGTAATGACGCGCCCTCCTTGATGATTGCATGTGGTTTAGCGATGAGGAGTTTTGACTAATGGCTCGGATTAATTTAAGGCCGTGGCGTGAGGAGCGTCGGGCAGAACAGCAAAAAGAATTTCTGACAATACTCGTTGGTGTTGCGATTCTGGGGCTGCTGTTTGTGTTTTTGCAGGACCGCTGGATCAACAGCAATATTGATGAGCAGCAAGCAAGAAATAGTTACTTGTCAGGGGAGATCGCTTCTCTAGAGCGTAAAATTAAAGAGATCGATGAGCTAAAAAAACGCCGCGATCAGCTGATCGCTCGAATGCGTGTAATTCAAGAGTTGCAGGGTAACCGTCCAGTTATTGTGTATATGTTTGATGAAATGGTTCGGACCCTGCCCGATGGTGTGTACTTTACCAGCCTGTCCCGTAAAGGAGACAGTATCTCTATTCAGGGGCGTGCGGAGTCAAATAACCGTATTTCAAGTTTAATGCGCAAGTTGGATGGTTCTGATTGGTTTATGGAGCCAAATCTGACGGCAGTTAAAGCCTCGGGTGAGGGCAGCGATGGTGAAAAATCTAATGATTTCGATCTTACAGTTAAGCGGTATATTCCTGCCGAAGACCAGGAGGGTTAATTCGTGAATATGTCTGAATTAACAGCAGGGCTTAAAGGGTTTGATGTCAACGACCTGGATTTCAAAAGCGCCGGTTCCTGGCCATTGCTGATTAAGATTATTGTCTGGGTCGTCGTGCTGGCTGTGGTGATTTTCCTGGGTTACTACTTTCACCTGAATGACCTGCTTGATGAGCGTGAACGTATCGCGCAAAAAGAAGTGCAGCTAAAACAGGAATATGAAAGCAAAGCTTTTAAAGCAGCGAATCTTGATGTTTATCGCAAACAAATGGCAGAAATGGACAAATCCTTTGGTGCATTGGTAAGGCAGTTGCCTAAAGATACTGAAGTACCGGGCTTGTTGGAGGATATTACTCATACTGGTTTGGGCAGTGGACTTGAAATTGATTCCATTAAGCTGTTGCCAGAGCAAAATGCTGAGTTTTATGTGGAGTTACCAATTGAGATTCAAGTCCGCGGTGGTTATCACGATTTAGGTTCTTTTGTGAGCGGCGTGGCAAGCTTGCCACGCATCGTGACATTACACGATTTTAATATTAAACCGACCGACTCAGGCGGCATGTTGGCAATGACGATTACGGCGAAAACCTATCGGTACAATGATGAGGAGGTGCAGTAATGCAAAAATTAACATTGCGACAGTGCCTTCTACCAATGCTTGCCAGTGTGGCCCTGTTGTCAGGTTGCTCGGGTAGTGGAGAATTTGGCGATTTGCAGGCCTATGTTGCTGAGGTGAATGCGCGCCCCAAAGGGCGGATCGAGCCTTTGCCCGAGTTTAAGCCTTATGAAAGTTTCAATTACAGTGCAGCGGGTTTGCGTGGACCATTTACAGCCCCTGTAGAAATTAAGTTGGTTAAATATCAGCAGGAACGAGCCAAGAGTAATGTGAAGCCGGACTTGCAGCGGCCAAAAGAGTACCTGGAAAACTTTAGTGTTGACGCTATCACTATGGTCGGCACCCTGGCGCTGACCGAAGATGATGTCTGGGCGTTACTGGATGACGCTGAAGGTGGTGTGCATCGTGTCAAAGTTGGTAATTACGTGGGGCGTAACCACGGCAAAGTAATCAGTATTAACCCAGGGTCAGTGGATCTTATTGAAATCGTGCCTGACGGGCATGGTGGCTGGCTGGAAAGACCTCGCGCTATTAAGCTGCAAGACGGAACATAGGTATCAGTGGAGATGTTACTAATGAAAATAAGAATGGGCATGGTAAGCAAGTGGACATCATTGCGAACATTGGTTGGCCCTGTAGTCAGTATTGTTGCTTTGGCCTTTGGTCTGTTGGGAAGTGCGGTAGCCAGTGCGGGAGTCACCTTGCAAAATATTGATTTTGCCTCGTTATCTGGGAACCGGGTTGAGATGCGGCTGGACTTTGATGGTACGCCGCCGGCACCTCGAAGTTATACCATTGATGAGCCAGCCCGGATTACGTTGGATTTGTTTGATGTGTCCAGTGGGCTGGATTCAAAATATCACAGCCTAGGTAATGGTAACGCACGTAGTGTGACGGTGCTTGAGGCGGGAGAAAGAACTCGGTTGGTCGTTAGTTTGACGGAAATGGTTAATTATGCGACCCGTGTTGATGGCTCCAGTCTTTATATTATGCTGGGTGCTGGCAGTACTGGTTTTGCTCAGCAGGAAGCTGTCGCAACTAATACGAAACAAGAAACTAAAACGCAGGCGGCTACGGATAATGATGTGGATCCAGCACTACGTAGCGTGACGGGTATAGATTTTCGTCGTGGAGAGTCAGGTGAAGGCCGTGTTGAAATTGACCTCTCTAAATCGGACGTAGAAATAGATATTGCCCAGGAAGGAAACGATGTACGGGTCAGTTTCCCGAATGCTGTTTTGCCTGCCGCATTACAGCGCCGCCTGGATGTGATTGATTTTGCCACCCCTGTGCATTTTGTGGATGCCTTACCTGAGGGTGAAGGCAGCTCCATTACAATCGAAGCTAAAGGCACCTATGATTACCTTGCTTACCAGGCCGATAATAAATTGGTGTTGGATTTTAAGCCGGTAAGTGAAGCGGATGCGGAAAAACTACGTAAAGAAAAATTCCCTTATTCGGGTGAAAAGCTTTCGCTTAACTTTCAGGATATTGAGGTTCGCTCGGTTCTTCAGTTGATTGCTGACTTCACTAACTTGAATTTGGTAGCCAGTGATACTGTTGGTGGAAATATTACTTTACGGTTGCAAAATGTGCCCTGGGATCAGGCGTTGGATCTGATTTTGAAAACCAAAGGGCTGGATAAGCGCCAGATTGGTAACGTGTTGATGGTTGCGCCTGCCGATGAAATGGCTAACCGTGAGCGACTAGAGCTTGAAAACAGCCGACAGGTTGCTGAACTGGCTCCGCTGCGAACTGAATTTATTCAGGTTAATTATGCTAAGGCGACGGATATTGCAGCGTTGATGTCTGCTGAGCAGGGGTTGTTATCTTCGCGAGGCTCTGTCTCTGTGGATGATCGTACTAACACTCTGCTGGTACAGGATACTGCAGCGAAAATGGATGCCATTCGTAGTGCTCTATCTTATTTGGATGTGCCGGTAAGACAGGTGCAAGTAGAGGCGCGAATTGTGATTGCCCGAGATACTTTTGATAAGCAACTGGGCATTCGATGGGGCTTTTCAGCGGAGGGGTCCAGTGGCACGACTGTGAGTACTGTCAGCGGTGGTGGTGCAGGTGATATTGCGGTTGATCTAGGTGTAACTGGAGCAACCTCGGCACTTCAGCTTGGTTTTGTACATGGTAATGACACGCTTGATCTGACATTGTCAGCACTTGAGAGTGATGGGGTCAGTGAGGTTGTTTCCCAGCCTAAGCTAATTACCGCCGATGGGCAAACAGCGCGTATTGAGTCGGGGGTTGAAATTCCTTATCAGGAGGCTTCATCAAGTGGTGCTACATCTGTGAGCTTTAAGGATGCTGTCTTGGCATTGGAGGTGACGCCTCAAATTACGCCTGATGACCGCATTATTATGGACTTAAAAGTAAATAAGGATTCTGTAGGTGAGATATTCTTAGGAATTCCAAGTGTGGATACTCGTGAGATTCAGACTCAGGTCTTAGTTGAAAATGGTGAAACAATCGTTTTAGGCGGGGTTTATGAAAGAGAAACAGTGGAGAATATTTCTAAAACCCCTCTGCTTGGCGATATTCCTGTTTTGGGCGAGTTGTTTAAGCGCAAAACAAAACAAGATGATAAAACTGAGCTGTTAATATTCATCACCCCAAAACTGATCAAAGATACGGTGTCTATCCGCTAGTGGGTAAGTCTCAGCGCGTCTTTCTTGTTGGCCCGATGGGTGCTGGTAAAAGCACCATCGGGCGATTACTGTCCAAAGAACTGTCTCGCCCTTTCAAGGATACTGACCATGAAATTGAAGCGCGCACCGGTGCTGATATTCCATGGATTTTTGATATGGAAGGCGAAGAGGGGTTTCGTGATCGCGAAACGGCCATGCTTGATGAGCTGAGCCAGCTTCCAGAGGTTGTGCTGGCAACTGGAGGCGGCGCTATTTTGCGAGATGAAAACCGGCAGTTTTTGGCGGCACGGGGAACAGTGATTTATTTGGAAACATCCGTTGATCAACAATATCAGCGGACTTTGCGTGATAAAAATAGGCCGCTAATTCAGCAGGATAATCCGCGAGAAGTGCTTGAAAAATTATTGGCTGTTCGTGATCCGCTCTATCGCTCTGTTGCGGATTTAGTAGTTTCTACTCATCAGGGGAATCCGCAAGCGGTGGTACGTAAAATTTGCCAATTTCTCCATTCGCCTGATTAAGCTCAGAGCGAGCCATATTAAATAATTTATCTTTCCCGGCACGACATCCTATTTCAATTCTTTATAATGGCTCTTTTGTTGTTAGTACTAGAAGAGAGTTCGCATGCAGACTTTAGAGGTTGACCTCGGTGATCGTAGCTATCCTATCCATATCGGGCCAGGATTATTGGCTAACGCCGCATTATTAACGCCCCATATCCATGGCAATCAGGTCATGATTGTCAGCAACGAAACGGTTGCGCCTCTCTACCTTAATCAAGTTAAAGCTGCCTGTGTTGGTTATCAGTGTGATGTGGTGATTTTACCCGACGGTGAGGCCTATAAAACGCTTCAAAGTGTCAACTTGATTTTTGATGGCCTGCTTGAGGCAAGGCACAATAGAACCACAACATTGATTGCCTTAGGCGGCGGGGTCGTCGGTGATATTACCGGATTTGCGGCAGCTAGCTATCAACGTGGTGTTAACTTTATTCAAATCCCAACCACTCTTCTTTCACAGGTGGATTCTTCTGTTGGTGGAAAAACCGGAGTGAATCACCCGCTGGGGAAAAACATGATTGGTGCTTTTCATCAACCCCAGTGTGTGATTGCTGATACTGACACATTAAATACCTTGCCTCTCAGAGAGCTGCGTGCTGGCTTTGCTGAAGTGATTAAGTATGGACTGATCTGTGATGCGCCGTTTTTTGATTGGCTGGAGTTAAACTATCAGTCTGTTCTGGGCTGTGATACTGAGGCATTGGTTTATACGTTAAAGCGCTCCTGTGAGAATAAAGCTGAAGTGGTGGCTCAGGATGAAAGAGAGTCCGGTATCCGTGCTATTTTGAATTTAGGGCATACCTTTGGGCATGCTATCGAAACGGATCAGGGCTACGGTAACTGGCTGCATGGAGAAGCGGTTGCCGCTGGCATGATAATGGCTGCAGATTTGTCTGCGCGATTAGGTTGGATGCCGGGAGAAGATAGCCAAAGAAGTCGTGCGTTGATAGAGGCGTCAGGGTTGCCGGCTTTACCTCCTCAAGATATGACTTCAGAGCGGTTTATGGAACTGATGGCGGTTGATAAGAAGGTACTGGATGGCGCATTGCGGCTGGTGTTGTTGAAGGGTATAGGTGAGGCCGTTATTACCAGCGACTTTGATCTGGGTGCGTTGAGTGAAACTTTTGCAGCGGGCAATCAACTGTGTGCTTAATATAACGTGTGGCAGATGTTATGGATGATTTAGAACGGGGTGAAGGGTTAACTTCACAGGCAGCCGAGGACGTGGCTGCCTATGTAAATTATTATGGTTTGTCCGGTGATCCGTTTGATTCCGAAAAGCCACTTTTTTTTGCTACACCTCAACTTGAAAAGTCACTGAGACTGTTCAATTATCTTGCCCGCTTTAGCCGGAAGTTAGTCGTTATAACCGGACCGGTTGGCGCGGGTAAAACCACACTTCTGGAAAATTTTGTTGGCAATCAGGGCGATGATAACCACGTTTGTTCGTTTGCCGCATTAGCTAGCGATAGCCCTATACAGGTATTGCTGGAAATTGCAGAACAGCTGCAGGTGCCCGATCTGGTGGGCGATGAAACCCAGGCGCAGCTTCATCAAGCTATTTGCAATTATTCTTTAGATTGTCTTGACGATGATAACCACTGTGTTGTGGTTATTGATGATGCAGAGTTGTTTGATCAATCGGTTCTGGCATTGATCTATGAGATGGCTACCAGCGAATTAGGACAACGGTGTGGGATTAGTTTTTTGCTCTCTGGGCAGCCGAAGCTGTTCGATGAGATACAGAAAATTGTGCCTGCCGATATAGTGGAAAAAGCCGTTTTCCATCAACAAGTCCCTGCTTTTAGCTATGAAGAGGTCGCCAAATACCTGCATTTTCACTTTATCGAAAATGCAGGTCAGGCCAAAGCCTCTTTCTCTCAAAACGAATTCAAAACAATTTTTGAGCAATCGCAAGGGTTGCCTGGACGTATTAACGAAACAGCGAAACAAGTGTTGTTGGCGGGTATGGGTAATTTGCTGGCAACTGAAGACGTGCCGAAAAGAGGTACTAAAGGCTTTATTTTGGCTTTAGTGGGTGCTGTTTTTTTTGTGGGTGCGGCTTTTCTATGGTGGCAGGGCAGCGATGATCCAGCTAATTCGACTATAGTCGAGCCGAACCTAGTTGGACAAATCGAGCGAGATCATGACGCTATCGAGGCTCAGGACCGCGAACCGGAACAACCGATTTTTGTTGAGCCTGAACAGGCGGTTGCTGAACAGTTGTCGTCCCTTGAGCAAAGCGATACCCAACATGATCCTGTAGACGTGCCGATACAAAAATCCACCGAGAATCGCCCCGAAGAGAATATCGCGCCGGGCAGTGTTACCGCGGTTGAAGTGATTGATGAGCAAGGTCGTGATGAGGCTGGCATTGCAGCGGTCACGCCATCTGACATTCAGGAGCCCCCTTTATCATCACAATTATTAGAAGAGGTTGAAACGCGCACGGTGGTAACACACTCAATGCCTGAAGAGGTGCGAGAGGCCGAGACAGCAACAGAGCCGGTGGTGGAATCACGTTTAGTGCAGGATGAGGCTCGTATTTTAGCGTTTGAGCCGACGAGTTATACAATGCAGTTACTGGGCTCAAAACAGCAGGATAGCATTAGAAAAATTTTGGCGAGGTTGCCAGCAAATAAACAGGCGATGTATTTTGAAAAGACCCACAGGGGTGCGCCTTGGTACGTTTTAATTTACGGAAACTTCCCTGATAAGGTAACTGCGAATGCCGCGGTAGATAACTTGCCTAAAGCGCTCAGGAGCTATAAGCCTTGGGTCCGTAGCGTTTCGGGTATTCAGGACGCTATAAAAGCGAATTAATCATGCTTGTAGGATACGACTTGCTGTCGGCTTAACTAGAGCCGGCAAGCAATTTGTCGTATCATGCGCCTCTCCATAAACATCGCCATTGCCGCCAGCAATGACGCGCTAATTTTGTGATCAAACTCTATGTCAGAATCTATGCCGCAACTACAAAATGACCGTTTTCTGAAAGCGCTGCTGCGTGAACCTGTTGACCGCACGCCTGTGTGGATGATGCGCCAGGCTGGTCGCTATTTACCTGAATACCGCGAACGTCGTGCTCAGGCCGGTAGCTTTATGGATTTATGTAAAAATGCGGACTTTGCCTGTGAGGTCACTATTCAGCCGCTGGAGCGTTTTGAGCTGGATGCGGCAATTTTGTTTTCCGATATTCTGACGGTGCCCGATGCCATGGGCCTTGGTTTGTACTTTATTACTGGCGAAGGTCCTAAGTTTGAAAAAACGATTCGCACTGCTAAGGATGTTGATGCGATTAGTGTGATTGATGGTGAAAAAGACCTTGGTTATGTGATGAATGCGGTACGTACCATCCGTAAAGAATTGAATGGTCAAGTCCCGCTGATTGGCTTCTCTGGTAGCCCCTGGACGCTGGCTACATACATGATTGAAGGCGGTTCAACCCGTGAATTCCGCCATATCAAAGAATTTATGCTGACCCAGCCTGAGGCGATGCATGAGCTGCTGGATAAGCTGGCCGATTCGGTTATTTCCTACCTCAATGCCCAGATTCTTGCCGGCGCCCAAGCCGTACAGATCTTTGATACCTGGGGTGGCGTGCTGAGCGGGCCTCTGTATCGAGAGTTCTCGTTGAATTACATGAAAAAAATTGCGGCTGGTTTGCTGCGTGAAAACGACGGACGCCGCATTCCTGTGATCATGTTCACAAAGGGCGGAGGCCAATGGTTGCCAGATATGGCGGCAGCTGGAGCTGATTGCCTGGGCCTGGATTGGAGTACCGATATTGGCATGGCGCGTCAATTAGTGGGCGACAAGGTATCCTTGCAGGGCAATATGGACCCTTCCATGCTGTTTGCCAAGCCGGAGCGTATTCGCCAGGAAGTGACCTATATCTTAGAGCGATTTGGTAGCGGCAACGGACATGTTTTCAATTTGGGGCATGGTATTTCGCAGTTTGCTGACCCTGAGCACGCTAAAGTGTTTGTTGATGCGGTGCATGAGTTAAGTGAGCCTTATCACAAGTAGAGGGCCTCTCTAAAAATGCACTATTTTTTAAAGGCGCTCTAGAAGCTTAGTGGAGTAGACGAATGGCCAAGGCAAAAAGCAAAACTGCATTTGTCTGCTCAGACTGCGGTGCGGAATACTCAAAATGGCTGGGCCAATGTACTGAGTGCAACGGTTGGAATACGGTTGTTGAGTTTAAGGTCAGTGCTGCGAAAACGCCTTCCAGCCGGTTAGCGGGTTATTCCGGTAGTGTTTCGCAGGTGCAGGTGCTGGATGAAATTGATCTGACCGCTGTGCCCCGTATCACCACCGGTGTCGGTGAGTTTGACCGTGTGTTGGGCGGCGGTTTGGTGCCAGGATCGGTGATCTTGATCGGTGGCCATCCCGGTGCCGGCAAAAGTACCCTGCTTCTGCAAACCCTCTGTCATCTTGCTCAAACAGAATCGACTCTTTACGTCACCGGTGAAGAATCGCTGCAGCAGGTAGCGTTGCGCGCCAAGCGCCTCAGCCTTCCGGTTGATGGTCTGAAGCTATTATCTGAAACCAGCGTGGAAACCATCTGTTCCACCGCTGAAGAAATCAAACCCCGTATTCTTGTTATCGACAGTATCCAGGTCATGCACCTGGCTGATGTCGAATCGGCTCCCGGTAGTGTGTCGCAGGTGCGAGAAAGCGCCGCGGTGCTGACGCGCTTTGCCAAGCAAACCAATACGGTGATCCTGATGGTTGGCCATGTCACTAAGGACGGCAGTTTAGCTGGCCCCAAAGTGCTGGAACATATGATTGATTGCTCAATTATGCTGGAAGGCACCGCGGATAGCCGTTTTCGTACCCTGCGCGGTATTAAAAACCGCTTTGGCGCGGTCAATGAGTTGGGCGTATTTGCCATGCTGGAAACGGGCCTCAAGGAGGTGAAGAATCCCAGTGCCATTTTCCTCTCCCGTGCTGAAGAGTTAGCAGCAGGCAGTTTGGTGATGGTAGTGTGGGAAGGTACACGGCCATTGCTGGTGGAGATTCAGGCGCTGGTCGATGAAAGCCAGTTTGGTCAGCCGCGGCGGGTCACCGTCGGTTTGGATCAAAATCGCTTATCCATGTTGCTAGCTGTGTTACACCGCCACGGAGGCTTGCATACTGGCGATCAGGATGTCTTTGTTAATGTTGTCGGTGGCGTCAAAGTACTTGAAACCAGTGCCGACTTAGCATTGCTAGCTGCTGTTGTTTCCAGTTTCCGTGACCGGATTTTACCGCATGACCTGATTGTGTTCGGAGAAGTAGGGTTGTCGGGAGAGGTTCGCCCCGTGCCGAGCGGGCAGGAACGTTTGCAGGAAGCCGCCAAGCATGGTTTTAAACGGGCTATTGTTCCCAAAGGCAATGTGCCAAAAAACGGTATTTCGGGGATGGAAGTTATCGGGGTAGATAAATTATCCCAAGCGCTTGATGCGCTTTAACTGTGCAATAGGCGGGCAGACTCAGCTATAGATGTAAGTGACGGGGTTATCCGTGTCGTTCATTTTTGACTTGTATGATTTTCCCGTCAATGTCATACGCCCACCTTGTACTTCAGGTCTTTGGCTTCATCCCCTGTCATACCTCGAAATCCCCAGCAATGAGCTGGTTGTTCTTTTATGGTGATTTCTACATCAATAGGTGAAATGGCCAGCTCATTCTCAATGCTTGTGAAAAGCGTTTTGATAAGCTTTTTTAATGCCTCGGGTTCACGGCCTGCAATCATATTAATTTCTATAACCGTGTAGGCGTCGGATCGGCCACCAGGGTAATAGAAATCTTCCCTGTCCATTGGTATGAAACGCTGAGCCCGCTTATCTTCGGGTATGCCGAGAACGTGTTGCATGCAACTATGTATCACATCAGACAGGTCGGCTTTAATTGGGTTGAGCTGTTCTTTGAGTCCGTAAATTACAATCATTGCCTTCCCTGGGCGAATGTAGATAGCTATTCGGGGCTGCTTTAGCGTAGCTCCGAATAGCTCGAGTTGTTGTCTAAGAAGCCAGACGTTTGTATTTCATGCGCTTCGGCTGATCATCACCGCCTGTGCGAGCTTTGTGGTCGGCTTCGTATTCGGTGTAGTTGCCTTCGAAGAACACCGCTTGGCTATCGCCCTCAAAGGCGAGAATGTGGGTGGCAATACGGTCAAGGAACCAGCGATCGTGCGAGATTACGATGATGCTGCCGGGGAAGGCCAGTAGCGCCTCTTCCAGTGCGCGCAAGGTTTCCACGTCCAGATCGTTGGTTGGCTCATCGAGTAGCAGTACGTTGGCGCCCTGTTTGAGCAGTTTAGCCAGATGTAAACGGTTTCGCTCACCACCGGACAGGTCCTTCACAAACTTTTGCTGGTCGCTGCCCTTGAAGTTGAAACGGCTGACATAGGCGCGCGATGGAATCTGGTAATTGCCCACCTGAAGAATATCCTGACCGTCGGATAGCTCCTCAAAGACGGTTTTGCTGTCATCCAGGTCGCGTGACTGGTCTACATAAGCAAGCTCAACGGTTTCGCCGATACGGATGGAGCCGCTGTCAGGCCGTTCAATGCCCGCCAGCATTTTAAACATGGTGGATTTACCGGCACCATTACCGCCGATGACACCAACAATGCTACCTGGAGCAATATTGAAGCTCATATTGTCGACCAGTAGGCGGTCGCCAAAGCCTTTGCTGACGCCATCCACTTCGATAACGACATCGCCTAAACGAGGCCCGGGTGGAATGTAGATTTCCTGGGTTTCGTTACGCTTTTGGAATTCTTGGGAATTCAATTCGTCGAAGCGAGCCAGGCGGGCTTTGCTTTTTGCCTGACGGCCCTTGGCATTTTGACGAACCCACTCAAGTTCCGCGTTGATGGTTTTCTGGTGTGCGGCTTCTTGCTTTTCTTCAATAGCCAGACGCTGCTCTTTTTGTTCCAGCCAACGTGTGTAGTTACCTTCGTATGGAATGCCGTGGCCGCGGTCGAGTTCGAGAATCCAGCCAGCGGCGTTATCGAGGAAATAACGGTCGTGGGTGATGGCAACTACGGTGCCGGTGAATTCCTGAAGGAACTGTTCCAGCCAGGCAACACTCTCAGCGTCCAAATGGTTAGTCGGCTCATCAAGCAATAGCATGTCAGGGCTTGATAATAACAGGCGGCATAGCGCGACACGGCGGCGTTCCCCCCCTGACAGTTTAGTCACGTCGGCATCCCAGGGCGGCAGGCGCAGTGCGTCGGCAGCGATTTCCATTTTATGTTCGATGTTGTGTGCATCGGTGGCCTGGATGATATCTTCGAAGCGGGCTTGCTCTTTGGCAAGTTTGTCGAAATCAGCATCAGGCTCGGCATAGTCGGCGTAGACTTTTTCCAGTCCGGCTAGTGCGTCCAGCGCTTCACGCAGGCCATCTTCGACGTTGCCCTTCACATCTTTGTTGGGGTCAAGGTCGGGCTCCTGTGGCAGGTAGCCAACGGATAATTCCGGTGAGGCGTGAGCTTCGCCGTCAAACTCTTTGTCGACGCCAGCCATGATTTTCAGCAGGCTGGATTTACCTGAGCCATTAAGGCCCAGCACACCAATTTTTGCGCCATGGAAAAAAGATAGTGAGATGTTTTTCAAAATCTGACGTTTTGGTGGAACCGTTTTAGACAGACGACTGAGGCTGTATGCGTATTGCGCCATTCGGAAAAATCCTATTGGTTGAAGCGAATGAAGGCCGGATAGGTTAATGCAAATAACAATGTAACTCAATCCTGGTAGGTGTTTCGGGCTGTTAATAGTGTTTGGTGAGAGCTGGTGTGCTGGGGTACAATGCGGGGCGTTTAACTTAGTGAAAAATAAAGAGAATTACGATGCATTGTCCATTTTGCAGTGATGCTGATACACGAGTGATCGACTCACGCCTTGTTGCCGAAGGTGAGCAGGTGCGGCGCCGTCGCGAATGCAACGCCTGTGGCGAGCGCTTTACGACCTTTGAAACGGCTGAGCTGTGGTTGCCGCGGTTGGTGAAACGTGACGGTAGTCGCGTACCCTTTGATGAGGAAAAACTGCGAAATGGCATGTTGCGCGCGCTGGAAAAAAGACCGGTTAGCGTTGAGCAAATTGAAGCCTCGGTGAGCCAAATTAAACACAAGCTGCGTGCCAAGGGTGAACGTGAGCTTAAAGCGCTGGTGGTGGGTGAGATGGTGATGGAAGAGCTGAAAAAGCTGGATGATGTGGCTTATATCCGCTTTGCCTCCGTGTATCGGCATTTCGAGGATTTAAACGAGTTTCGTGAAGAAATTGAACGCCTCACTAAAGAAAACTAAGGGTAGTCTAGAGAAGTAATGCCTGAATTAGACGAATTTTACATGGCGCGTGCACTGCAGTTGGCAGAGCGTGGGCTGTACACCACAGAGCCGAACCCGCGGGTTGGTTGTGTGCTCGTACGTGACGGGCAAATTATTGGTGAGGGCTGGCACCGCCGTGCTGGTGAGGGGCATGCTGAAATTGAGGCGCTGGCCTCAGTCAAGGGTTCCGTTGACGGTGCGACCGCCTATGTAACATTGGAGCCCTGTAGCCATCAGGGTAAAACTGGTCCCTGTTGTGATGCGTTAATAAAGGCAGGCGTGAGCCGGGTTGTTGCGGCGATGCAGGATCCTAACCCGCTCGTTGCTGGAAGAGGTTTTAAGCGCATGCAGGAGGCGGGTGTTGAGGTGGCTTTTGGCGTGTTACAGGAGCAGGCGCGCGCTTTGAACCCTGGTTTTACCAAGCGCATGGAAACAGGGCTACCCTACGTACGCATTAAACTGGCAATGAGTGTCGATGGTCGTACGGCAATGGATTCTGGCGAGAGTCAGTGGATTACCGGTCCGGCAGCGCGCAGTGATGTACAAAAGTTACGCGCACGCAGCTCTGCCGTTGTGACGGGGGTGGGCACGGTGCTGCATGATGACCCTTCAATGACTGTACGGGCAGAGCAACTGGGGCTGACCTCCTGTAAGTATGTAAGCGCCGATGACGTCGTAAGCCGACAGCCGTTGCGAGTGGTGCTGGATAGTGAGTTTAAAACGCCCGCGACGGCCAATATTGTTAACTTGCCCGGCTCAACCTGGGTTGTTGGTGCGCAGGAATTGCCTTCACAAAATATCGGTAATGCTGAGCTTAAAAGTCTGCCGGGTGATGACGGAAAAATTGACCTGCAGGCACTGCTTAAAATGCTCGCTAAGGCGGAATGTAATGAGGTGCTGGTCGAAGCCGGCGCTGTTCTGAGCGGCGCTTTTTTACAGGCCGGATTGGTTGATGAGCTGGTCATTTATATGGCCCCGAAACTGCTTGGTAGCGCGGCGCGGCCGCTGATGGCGTTGCCGAGTATGGATAAAATGGCTGATCAAGTGAATTTAGAGATTTGCGATGTGCGTAGCGTTGGTGATGACTGGCGGATTAATGCTATAGTTCGCGGTTCTCAGAAATAACCGGAGCGGAACAAAGCTCCACTGCAAAGAGAGATAAAGGTGTTTACGGGAATTATCGAAGCCGTTGGTGAAATTCATACCATACAACCACGTGATGGCGATGTCCGTCTGTATGTGAAAACGGGCAAACTGGATTTAAGTGATGTCGCGTTGGGCGACAGCATTGCGGTGAATGGCGTGTGCCTGACAGCGGTTGAGTTGCCGGGTGATGGTTTTTGGGCCGATGTGTCACGTGAAACGATTAATCTCACCTGTTTTGAGTTTATCAAGCAGGGCGCGCGCGTGAATTTGGAAAAGGCGCTGACGCCGCAAACCCGTTTAGGTGGGCACCTGGTGAGTGGTCATGTGGATGGCCTGGGTGAAGTCATCAGTCGTCACGGTGACGCACGCTCCGAGCGTTTTACCATTCGTGCTCCCGATGAATTAGCCAAGTATATTTCTCACAAGGGCTCGATTTGCATCGACGGTACCAGTCTGACCGTTAACGCCGTTAATGGTGCTGAGTTTGAGTTGAATATTGTGCCGCATACCATTCAAGAAACCATTATTGGTGATTACAAACAGGGCACTAAAGTGAACTTGGAAGTGGATCAAATTGCCCGCTATCTGGAGCGTTTGATGCTGGGTGATAAGGCCGCCGAGCCAGGTTCAAAGGGTATGGATATGGCCTTTTTAAAAGACAACGGTTTCGCCTAACGGGGTTGAAAACGCTCATCTGAGTCGTTTTTGACACCTGTTAAGACGAAACTAAAGACGTTAAAAAATTAATCTTACAGTTTGGAATAAAGCATTATGATCAAGACAATTGAAGGTAACTTTTCTGCAAGCAACGCGCGCGTAGCGCTGGTAGTAGGTCGTTTTAACAGCTTTGTTGTGGAAAGCCTGGTTGATGGTGCGGTTGATGCGCTGAAACGCATGGGTGGCGTCGCTGAAGAAAACATCACCATCATTCGTGTACCCGGTGCTTTTGAAATTCCTCTGGCTGTGCAAAAGGTTGCCGCAAGCGGTAATTACGATGCTGTTGTTGCGCTGGGTGCCGTGATTCGCGGCGGTACGCCACACTTTGAGTATGTGGCTGGTGAGTGTGTGAAGGGCATTGGTCAGGTTTCTCTACAGACAGGTGTTCCGGTTGCTTTCGGCGTGCTGACGGTTGATACCATCGAACAGGCGATTGAGCGTTCAGGTACGAAAGCTGGAAACAAGGGCGCTGAAGCTGCGCTGTCCGTGCTGGAAATGGTGACACTGTTTGATAATCTGGACGCCTAATGAGCGATCAGTCTCAGCCAAAACCAAAAAACAAACGCTTGAGTCCAGCGCTGCGCCGTAATGCGCGGCGGCTGGCAATGCAGGCGCTCTATCAGTGGGAGCTGGCTAGTTCATCGCTGCTGGAAATTGAGCGTGAGTTCCGCGAAGATAACAATATGCAAAAGGTCGATGCGGACTACTTTACTGAGTTGCTGCACCGAGTGCCGACGCTGAAAACTGAGCTGGATGAGCAGATAAAGCCGCTGCTGGATCGGGATATCAGTGAGCTGACGCCTGTTGAGTTGACCATTTTGCGCCTCAGTGGCTATGAACTGCTTAAGCGCCCTGATGTCCCTTATCGCGTTATTATTAATGAAGGCGTTGAACTGGCGAAAACCTTTGGTGCCACCGATGGCCATAAATACGTAAACGGTATTTTGGATAAATTGGCTGGCCGATTAAGGCTTGAGGCTAAAAAGTAACGCCCTGAGCTATTCTGGAATTTTCAATGTCGCTGTCTGAGTTCGAACTGATTCAACATTGTTTCGCCGAACAGGCAGCGATCTATACCCATCCTGATGTTCGGCTGGGCATCGGTGATGATTGCGCCATTATCGCTCCGAGCTCCGGACAGGATTTGCTGCTAACCGTCGACACCCTTGTTGCTGGTGTTCATTTTCCTGAAAACCTTCCCCCCTACCAAATTGCCGGGCGTTGTCTGGCGGTAAATTTAAGCGACCTTGCAGCCATGGGTGCAAAGCCGGCTTGGTTTACGCTGGCGCTGACGTTGCCTGAGGCGAATGAAACCTGGTTACGAGAGTTTAGTCGTGGGCTGTTTGCGCTTGCCAACAGTGCTGATATAAGCCTGGTGGGTGGAGATACCACCCGTGGCCCGCTGAGTATTACTATACAGGTTCACGGCTATGTTCCGGCTGGTCGAGCACTACGCCGCGATGGCGCAAAATCCGGCGACCAGGTTTATGTTTCTGGAACGCTGGGGGATGCCGGAGCTGGGCTAAAGCTGTGCTTAGCGGGAAACCGTGGGGATAGTGATTTTCTTGTGCGGCGCTTTATTTCGCCGACTCCGCGTCTAGCGTTAGGACAAAAACTGTTGGAGGTTGCATCGGCTGCTATCGATATTTCTGACGGGTTGTTGGCTGACCTTGGCCATATTTTAGAGCGCAGTGCTGTCGGTGCCGAGTTGCAGGTTGACTGGCTGCCGCTCTCAGACGAGCTGTGTGAGCAGGTAGGTCAAAATGAGGCGCAGAAGTTAGCGCTTAGCGCCGGTGACGATTACGAACTATGCTTTTGTGTGCCTGTTGAGCGGGCGGCAAAGCTTGAGTTGATTGCAGAGCAAAGTGGGGTAACACTCAGTCATATCGGTGTAATTACCGAACGGGCTGGATTGCGCGTGATAGATGAAGCTGGGCAGCCTGTTACATCGGCGCAAATGGGTTATCAGCATTTTTAAAAAGGAAACGCTATGAATAAAGTCCCTGCCAGTATTTGGAAAAACCCCTGGCATTTCACCGCCTTTGGCTTTGGCAGCGGTGCGGCTCCTTTTGCACCAGGAACCTTTGGTACCCTGGCGGCGGTGGTGTTGTATTTACCATTGCAGTATTTGCACTGGTTTAGTTATCTGTTGGTGGTGGTTGTCGCCTTTGTTGTGGGGGTGTTGATTTGTGAGCGCACATCCAAGGATATTGGTGTGCATGATCATGGCGGTATTGTCTGGGATGAATTTGTTGGCTATTGGTTGACTATGCTGTTTGCGCCACCGGGTTGGGTGTGGATTGTGGTTGGTTTTGTCCTGTTTCGACTTTTTGATATTACCAAACCGCCACCTATCGGTTGGCTGGATAAGCAGGTAAAGGGCGGTATGGGCATCATGATTGATGATGTGGTCGCTGGCATTTACGCGTTGCTGTGTTTGCAGTTGTTAGTGCGTATTTTTCAGGGCTAACAACGGGGAGAGGTTTTGATGAAACCGAAGTTTACCGCCCTAGCTCTATTGGTGGTTGGCTGGCTTATTTTTAGTCTGCCAGTGCCGGCGCTGGAGTCACAGGATGTGCGTGTGGTAGGGCTGTTTAGTAATGCCGCAGTGGTAAAAATTAATGGTAAACAGCGCCTGTTAAAGGTTGGGCAGCCGAGCCCTGAAGGGGTTGAGCTGCTTGGCGCCGATGCGCGAGAGGCGACATTGCTAATTGCCGGTAAGCAATACCAGCTAGGTCTGAGTCGGGATCATAGTGGTGGTTATCAAGAGCGTCAGGTTGTTAGTGCACAAATTAGTATTGATGCTTATGGGCGGTATTTAATACCGGGTACGATTAATGGGCGTACTACTCTTTTTCTGGTCGATACCGGGGCGACTGCGGTGGCGATGAACTCTGAAACAGCACGTGCATTAGGGGTCGATTTTGCTTCAGGGCAGGAGGGGCTTAGTCGTACTGCTTCGGGAGTTGTACGCTCCTTCCACTTGACTCTGGATAGCGTAAAAGTAGGTGATATTGAAGTGCGCAATGTCCGTGCCGCAGTAATTGAAGGTGTTTACCCAACCGAAGTGTTGCTGGGTATGTCCTATCTTTCTCATGTGGAAATGAAGGATGATGGCGGTACCTTAACCCTGACCAAAAAGTATTAAGCTGATATTTTTTGTTAATTGCCGGTAATTGTGGGTAAAGTGGGGTAATTAATTAGAATATTAGCCCCTCGTCATGGCTTTTTTCTGGCTTATGCTGGTAAAATTCACGCCCCATTTAATTTGTTCCCGAGGTTTTAGGTGACCGTTCGTTATATCGCTTCTTCGAAATTACCCACAGAGTGGGGTGAGTTTGCCATTCATGGCTTTGAAGAAATCGACACAGGCAAAGAGCATGTGGCGTTGACTATGGGTGACGTGGGTGACGGTGAGCCGGTCTTGGGGCGAATTCATTCCGAGTGTTTGACGGGTGATGCCTTGTTCAGTCTGCGTTGCGATTGTGGTCATCAGCTACACCGTGCGCTAAAAAGAATTGCTGAAGAAGGGCGGGGCGTTTTGCTGTATCTGCGCCAGGAAGGGCGCGGTATTGGTCTTTCCAATAAAATTAAAGCCTACAAATTGCAGGATGAAGGCGCAGACACCGTAGAGGCTAATGAAAAACTGGGGTTTGGTGCTGATATGCGTGATTACAGCATGCTCGAAGTAATGCTTGAGCATCTGGGTATTAAGCAAATGCGCTTGATGACCAATAACCCGGTGAAGGTAAAAGCACTGCAAGATGTGGGTGTTGATGTGGTTGATCGTGTGCCACTGAATACCGGTGAAAACCCGCACAATGCAAAATACCTGCAAACGAAGGTAGGCAAGTTAGGTCACCTGTTCGATCTGAACGACTAATACGTTACCTGATGCTGCCTGCGGCGTCTCTTCGAAAGACGCGAGTGTTTGCTGAAATCAAGCTCAATATATCCGATACACACTCAGAGCCTAAGTGCTTAGGCTCTGGACTTCTGATCAATTTGTTTTAATTGCTTTAAGCGATTTTCAATTGACGTAATAATTCCGCCTTTATCCAACCCGCAGTCTGCAAGCATGTCTTCGGGGTTGCCGTGCTCGACGTAGCTGTCTGGTAAACCCAGGTTTAATGCCATTCCCTGGTAGCCCTGGGCAGCTAACACCTCGTTTACTCCTGAGCCCGCGCCACCAGCAATAGCATTTTCTTCTACCGTCACCAGTACATCATGACTGGCAGCCAGTTCTGCAATAAGTTCTTCGTCAAGTGGTTTTACAAAACGCATGTTGGCAACTGTGGCGTTAAGCTGCTCAGCAGCCTCCAGTGCCGGTGCCAGCATAGTGCCAAAGGATAAGATGGCGACTTGTTGGCCTTCGCGGCAGATTTCACCTTTGCCTATAGGCAGTGCTTGCATGTCTTTGACTGTGGCGACACCGGGGCCGGTGCCGCGTGGGTAACGTACAGCAGCAGGGCCTTCGTGTACAAAGCCGGTGTAGAGCATCTGGCGGGTTTCGTTTTCGTCCGCGGGAGCCATGATCAGCATTTTTGGAATGCAGCGCAGAAAGGATAAATCAAAGCTGCCGGCATGGGTGGGGCCGTCTTTGCCGACCAGGCCGGCCCGATCAATAGCGAACAGGACATCCAAATCCTGAATGGCAACGTCGTGAATCAGCTGATCATAACCGCGCTGCAGGAAGGTGGAGTAGATGGCAACTACCGGCTTTGCGCCGCCGCAGGCCAGGCCCGCAGCGAGAGTGACTGCGTGCTGCTCGGCGATAGCAACATCGTGGTAACGATCGGGGAAGCGCTTGGCAAACTCGACGAGGTCAGAGCCATCCTCCATGGCAGGGGTGATGCCCACCAGTTTTTCGTCCTGTTCTGCCATATCGCACAGCCACTGACCAAAGATATTGGAATAGCTGGGCTGTTTGACCTTCGGAGTGGTCACCCCTGCTGCCGGTACCGGCGCTATTTTATTGATCGCATGGTAGCCGACGGGATCTGCTTCTGCGGGGCTGAAGCCTTTTCCTTTTTGAGTGATGACATGCAAAAACTGTGGGCCAGGCAGAGCCATAACATTGCGAATGGTGGGTACTAGCGTAGACAGATCGTGACCATCAATTGGGCCAATGTAGTGAAAGCCCAGTTCTTCAAACAGGGTGCCAGGGGCAACCATACCCTTCATGTGTTCTTCGGTGCGGCGCATAATTTCCAAGGCACCCGGCAGGCCGCCGAGAATTTTTTTGCTGCGCTCGCGCACGCCCTGATAGGTTTTTCCCGATAATATTTTCGCCAGGTAATTTGACAGGCCACCGACATTTCGAGAAATGGCCATGTCGTTGTCATTCAAAATGACTAGCATATTTGCTTTGGTATGCGCTGCATGGGATAGGGCTTCAAAGGCCATGCCGGCCGTCATCGCGCCATCGCCAATAACGGCAACTGCTTTGCGATCTTTGCCCTGTAGCTGGGAGGCAAGGGCCATTCCCAGTGCGGCGCTGATGGAGGTGCTGGAGTGGCCAACACCAAAGGCGTCATAGGGGCTTTCGGCGCGTTTTGGAAAAGCTGATAGGCCATCTTTTTGGCGGATTGTAGGCATTTCTTCGCGACGACCGGTAAGGATTTTATGGGGGTAGGCCTGATGGCCGACATCCCAGACCAGATAGTCGTCGGGGGTGTTGAGTAGGTAGTGTAAAGCAACTGTCAGCTCAACAACGCCCAGTCCTGCGCCAAAATGGCCCCCAGATTGGCCGACGCTATAGAGCAGGTATTCACGTAATTCGTTGGCCAACTCCGGGAGTTGCTTTTCATCTAGCTGTTTTAGCTCAGCAGGCGTATTCGCTGCATCGAGCAGAGGGGTGGACGGCCGTGTTCTGGGAATTTCGTGGAACATGTATCAGTACTGGTTACGGTGTTAAGTGGCAGGCAGCGAATTTTACACCAACTGCGGGTGCGATGCTTGTTTTAGACGGCTATTTGTTGCGTTCGATAATATAAGCCGATAGTTGGCGTAAATTATCGGCCTCTGGCCCAAAGATGTCCAATGCCAATAATGCCTGTTGGTGTTGCTCTTGAGCGGCTTGTTTGGCTTCATTAAGACCAAGAATTGAGGTATAGGTGGCCTTGTTCAGAGTTTGATCGGCACCCTGTTGTTTGCCGAGTGTCTGGGTATCCGACTCGACGTCGAGAATGTCGTCTTTAATCTGAAAAGCTAGACCGATACAGGCAGCGTATTTCTGCAACGCGTTTAGCTGCTCGCTGCTTGCCTTGCCGCTTGCCAGTGCGCCAAGCAGTACGCTAGCCGATATCAGTGCGCCGGTTTTGTGGTGGTGCATCTGTTTGAGTTCGTTTAAGCTCAGTTGTTTACCTGTGCTGTCCAGGTCGAAGGCTTGCCCGCCGACCATGCCGCTGGCACCACTTGCCTGGGCAAGACGCTGTATCATTTGTAGAATCAGGGTTGGGTTTTGCTGTGCGACAGGGTCATTACTTAATATTTCAAAGGCTCGTGTTTGCAGGGCATCTCCCGCCAGAATAGCGGTCGCTTCATCGTAAGCAATGTGGCAGGTAGGCTTGCCGCGGCGCAGGTCATCGTCGTCCATGGCGGGTAAGTCGTCATGGATGAGAGAATAAGCGTGAATAAATTCAATTGCGCAGGCTGCGCTGTCGCAAAGGCTGTTGCTGGTTTTCAGCGCTTCGGCAGTGGCGTAAACCAGTACCGGCCTGACTCGTTTGCCGCCATTGAAAACGCTATATCTCATCGCGTCGAGTAAGCGAGGGGCAATGGTCTGAGTATCACTAAGTTGCTGTTCTAAGGCCGCATCGACACGAGCCTGACTGCTGGCAATAAAGTCTTTGATGCTCACTTAAGGTTCCGCAACTTCTGTGTTGAAGGGTTGGTTTTCAAGTGAACCGTTATTGTCCACAAGCAGTTGCACCTTTTGCTCCGCTTCGGCAAGCATGGTTTGACATTCGCGGGTTAACTGGATGCCTTGCTCGAAGGTCTCTAATGCTTTTTCTAATGACAATTCGCCGCTTTCCATCTGTTCAACCAGTTGCTCCAGGCTGCTCAGGGATTGTTCAAAATCATAGCTCTGTTTCTTTTTTGCCATGCTGTTACCGCAGTTAAAGGAATAATCTGACACGTTAACCAAGCGGGCTGTTGGGGTCAATCCTGCGGGTAGAATTTGCGGCTATTTGTAGTGCTGGGGAGGATTTTTTTATTTTTATGGCTAAGATTAAAAACGTATTTCCATACTTAGAGAGAGACATCACTTTAGCTGACCAAAAACCGGCCGATACTATAAACAGATGGCGGCTAATAGCTTGGCTGGAGCTTTGACCAAAAAACATACAATAAATGGTTTAGAAAACCGAAACTGTGCCTGAAATTGTGGAGTAGAGAGTGGATTTAGCAACCTTAATAGGCATTTTGGGTGCCTTTGGTATTGTTGTCGCTGCGATGGTGTTGGGCGGCTCGGTGATGGTGTTTCTTAATGTACCATCGCTGCTGATTGTTATTATTGGCACCTTGATGGTGGTGTTGATGAAGTTCAACCTCAGTCAATGCCTGGGGGCCTTTAAGGTCGCCATGAAAGCTTTTATGTTCAAAATGGACAAGATGGAAGAGCTGATCCCCAAGGTTGTTGAAATGGCGGATGTGGCACGTAAAGGCGGCTTACTTGCGCTGGAAGGCCAGCAGGTGGATAACGAGTTTCTTAAGGAAGGCGTCAAAATGCTGGTTGACGGCCATGACGGGGAAGTGGTCAGAAATGTGCTGACTAAGGATTTACGCCAAACCACCGAGCGTCATGCCTGGGGGGCCAAGGTGTTTAGTGCGATGGGCGACGTCGCGCCGGCGATGGGAATGATTGGTACCCTGGTTGGTCTGGTACAAATGTTGTCGGCAATGGATGACCCCAAGTCGATTGGCCCTGCCATGGCGGTAGCTCTGCTGACCACTTTGTATGGTGCGATGATGGCAAATATGTTTGCCATCCCGATAGCGGATAAGCTTGATCTGCGGAAAACAGAAGAAGGGCAGTTGAAATCGATGGTGATTGACGCGTTAATGGCTATTCAAGCGGGCCAGAATCCACGCGTTGTTGAGTCCATGCTGAAAACTTACCTGGCGCCCTCAGTGCGTGATGGTAAAGGTAAAGGCAAGGATAAGAAAAAGTAACGCAATGATCGATGCGTTGAGTGTGAGTTAACGATGTCTGAAGATGTAGAAGACTGTCCCGAATGCCCCGCTGGCTTACCGGCGTGGATGGCAACATTTGCCGACTTGATGTCGCTGTTGATGTGCTTCTTTGTGCTATTGCTGTCTTTCTCGGAAATGGATTTGCTGAAATATAAGCAGCTGGCGGGCTCCATGCGCTCGGCGTTTGGTGTGCAAAATCAAATTAATGTGAAGGATATCCCTAAGGGAACGAGTATTATTGCGCAGGAATTCAGCCCTGGAAAACCCGAGCCCACACCGATCAGTGAGGTTCGTCAATCCACCACAGATGTCACAAAAAATACGCTGGATATTAAAGTTGATGATACCGGCACCAGTGAAACGGGGCTGGGGTTTGATCGCCGCCAGGAAATTCCCGACGCGACTAAAACGGTTGAGTCGGCCAAAGACTTAATTGTTGCTAAGCTGCAGGGCCTGATTAAGGAAACCGAGGAAGATGCTCGTAAACTGGCCGGTGCGCTTAAGAAAGAAATCAGCAGTGGTAAGGTGGACGTGGAAACACGAGGACGCCGGATTATCATCCGAGTACGAGAGCAGGGATCATTTCCCTCCGGTTCAGCACAGTTAAGCCGTCAGTTCGTACCGGTTATGGCAAGTATTCGCACCGTGCTGAAAAAAGTCGACGGTAAAATATCTGTTGAGGGGCATACCGATAGTGTGCCTATTGCGACCAGTGTTTTTCGTTCTAACTGGGACTTGTCTTCGGCGCGAGCTTTGTCGGTGGCGCACGAGCTTTTCAAAGGCGGTGTGCTTAATAGTAACCGCTTTATGGTGACAGGTTTTGCTGACGCTAAACCGTTAGTTGCTAACGATAATGCCGCCAATCGAGCAAAAAACAGGCGTGTTGAAATCATTATCCACCAGGCGCTGGAAAAAGAAGATAGCGATGATGTTAAACGCTTGCAGCAGCTAGACCCAGGTTACTTCAAGGGCTTGAATCTGGATCCCTACTTTATTTTGTCGCCGGACGAAGTTTTTTAATGAATAGTGTTGTCTGGGCTGTGCTTTCTTGCTCGCTCTACGCATAAGGAGAAACGATGGAAAGGCAGGATCGTAGACGTTATTTTCGTATTAACGACTGGGTGGGGTTGAGCTACCGGGTGATTGATGAGGATGAGCTGCGGGCGGCGGCACAGGGCGATAATGTGCAAATATCCTCTGCTCAGGTGATTGAAACCATTGATCGTGAGTTGTTGGATGCCTTGAACGTGCTTTGGCAGGGTAATCCGGCGGCGGCTAATGTGATTGGGTTGTTGAATAAAAAGTTGGATTTTATCGCCGCTGAGTTGGAGGTGGGCTATCTCGGCGGAGAGCTGATTAAGCATGAGAACACTCGCGTTAACATTAGTGCCTGTGGCATGGCTTTTGAGAGTGATGACCGCTTTGATGTCGGTGAAGTACTTGAGCTTAACCTGTTGCTTAAACCGATGAATTCAAACCTCAAGTTAAAAGGTTGTGTAAACGGCTGCGATCGTCTGGATTCGGGTAGCGGGAAACCCTATCTGTTACGGGTCGACTTTCTTGATACTGACACCCATGTGCGTGAAGAGTTAATTCAACATATCGTGCGACGACAATCCATGCAGCTGAGCGAGAAACGACAGCAGTCATAGGGCTTGTTAGCTCTGTTAACGGCGCCGCAACTCTATTATCATTGCCTGCTATTACTTGGCCTCGTCAGGCTAAGTATTTTGACTGTGTCCGGTGATGCTGTGCTGGATGCTCTGAAGCTATTGGTTTATTAATTCTGAGTCAGAATAGAGCATGAGTGAGCCCTTGCAACAACCGCCGGAAATTTCCGCCTGGCAAGCTTATAAACGCCTGCTTTCCTATGTTGGCCCCTATTGGCCGGCTTTTTTTGTGAGCCTGTTTGGGTTTGGTATTTATGCTGGAACCCAGGCTGCGTTTGCCTGGATGACTAAATTTATTCCCATCGTGTTGGGCGATCCTGCTGAAATGCAGAGTGTTGCGGATGAAAAGCAAGAGAGCTTGTCGTTCCTCCCTCAGTTTCTCCAGCTGGATAGCCCTGAGTCCTTTTACCTTTTTATGCCTGTTATGCTGGTTACGATTGTTGCGCTGCGCGGTTTTGGTTCATTTCTGGGGGCCTATTACCTGATTTTTGTTGCTCGACACCTGGTTAACAGCTTGCGGGTCGGTGTGTTTAACCGGCTGTTAATGTTGCCGGGGGCATTTTACAGTCGGCATGCTTCCGGACATCTTATTTCCACCTTAACGTTTAATGTTGAACAGGTGACGGGCGCTGGCACTGATGCACTAAAAACTATTTTCCGCGATGGGGTCACGGTGATCGTGTTGCTGGGCTATGTTTTTTGGATGAACTGGAAATTATCGTTGGTGTTTTTAGTGGTCGCACCCGTGATTGGCATTGTCGTTAGTGTCACTTCGAAGATGTTTCGCAAATACAGTCGGCGTATTCAAAACTCCATGGGTGGCGTTACCCATGTTGCCTCAGAAACCTTTAAGGGCGTTGAGGTCGTGCGAGCCTTTGGCGGTAAAGAGTACGAGGAAAAACGCTTTGCTAAGGCCAGCGGTTACAATTTGCGTCAGAGTTTAAAGCTTGCCAAGGTGGATGAAATCAGCACACCGTTTATCCAAATACTGACCTTTATCGCTATTGCTGTTTTGCTATGGATTGGTTTGAGTACTGATATTCGTGGCGGTATGGATACCGGGGATTTTCTGTCTTATTTGACAGCAGCGAGCCTCATTGCCAAGCCTTTGCGACAGCTTACCGGGGTGAACAGTAAAATCCAGAAGGGCATTGCTGCATCACAAAGCATTTTTGAAATGATGGATGAAGAGGCTGAGATCGATGAAGGCACCACCGCATTACAGCGTGCCAAGGGCCGATTAGAGCTGAAGGATGTTTGTTTCCGCTACCCTGGTAGTGACCGCAATGCCCTCAACAACATTAGTCTGACGATTGAGCCGGGCGAAACGGTTGCCTTTGTAGGCCGCTCAGGCAGTGGTAAAACGACACTGGTTAACTTGATGCCGCGCTTTAATAATGTGAGTGACGGGCAAATTATGCTTGATGACGTGCCGTTGGAAGATTATCGATTGGCTGATTTACGCCGCCAGGTGGCGATTGTTAACCAGCAAGTCGTGCTGTTCCAGGATACGGTGGCCCATAATATTGCCTATGGTGATCTGGCTGGCGTTTCTGAGGACGATATTATTCAGGCCGCTACTGCCGCGCATGCCATGGAGTTTATCGAAAAATTACCCGAAGGCCTGCAAACCCAGGTTGGCGAGGATGGTGTCATGTTATCTGGCGGTCAGCGTCAGCGCTTGGCCTTAGCGCGAGCCATTCTCAAGGACGCACCTCTGCTGATTTTGGATGAGGCCACTTCGGCATTGGATACTGAATCTGAGCGTTATATTCAGCAGGCACTTAACCGTGTGATGAAGAACCGTACGACACTGGTGATTGCGCACCGCCTGTCAACAATCGAAAATGCCGACAAAATTGTGGTGATGGATCAGGGGCAAATTGTTGAGGTGGGCAGTCACCAGCAGTTGCTGGAAAAAGACGGCGCCTATGCCCAGCTTCATCGTTTGCAGTTTAGTGAGCCGAGCCAAGTTTAAGTAACAGGAACAATTATGAAATTCGATATGCCACGTTTTAATCAGGCTCAGGTGTTAGTTGCTGGCGATGTCATGCTGGATCGCTACTGGCATGGCAGTACATCGCGAATTTCACCCGAGGCACCGGTTCCTGTTGTTAATATCAAACAGGATGACGAGCGACCAGGTGGTGCTGCCAATGTCGCGCTGAATATTGCGGCGTTGGGTGCCAGGGCCGCGTTAATTGGTGCCACGGGGGACGATGAGCATGCCCGGTCATTGCAGACCAGCCTCAACGCGGTGGGCGTCGAATGTGATTTCCAGATTTCAGCTCAGCGACCAACCATTACAAAATTGAGGGTTATCAGTCAGAACCAGCAGCTAATCCGCCTTGATTTTGAAGAGAGTTTTTTGGCAGCGGATGTCGCAGAATTTCCAGATCGGTTAGAAAATCAGCTAACTAATGCCGGCGCTGTGATTTTATCTGATTATGGCAAAGGTGCTCTGCAGCAGCCACAAGAGCTGATTGCATTGGCCAGAAAAGCGGGTGTCCCGGTATTGGTTGATCCTAAAGGTGCGGACTTTAGTAAATACCGTGGTGCGACTTTAATTACGCCTAACCTGAAAGAGTTTGAAGCCGTTGTTGGTCACTGTGAAAGCGAGCAACAGTTGGTGGATCGGGGCATTGCACTGTTGCGAGATCTCGAGCTGGATGCTTTGCTGGTAACGCGTAGCGAACACGGCATGACCTTGCTAAGAGAGGGTGAGCCTGAGCTGCATCTGCCGGCGCGGGCTCGTGAAGTTTATGATGTCACTGGTGCTGGTGATACAGTGATTTCGGTATTGGCAACAACGCTGGCTGCTGGGGGGGATTTGCCGCAGGCAGTGGCGCTGGCGAATCTGGCTGCGGGACTCGTGGTGGCTAAACTGGGTACGGCAACGGTTAGTGCTCCGGAATTGCGACGTGCCATTCAGCGAGAACATGGCTCCGAACGCGGTGTGATGAGTGTGGAGCAGCTGGTGATGGCGATTGATGATGCTCGTGCACATGGTGAAAAGGTGGTCTTTACCAATGGTTGTTTCGATATTATTCATGCCGGCCATATTGGCTATTTGGCGGAAGCCGGCGCGCTCGGTGATCGCCTGATTGTGGGTGTGAACACCGATGAGTCGGTTGCTCGACTGAAAGGGCCGGGGCGGCCAATTAACCCAGTTGACCGACGCATGACAGTGCTGGCCGGTCTGGAAGCGGTGGATTGGGTTGTTCCCTTTGCTGAAGACACTCCCCGTGAACTGCTGGAGCAGTTACAGCCAGATGTGTTGGTGAAGGGCGGTGATTATAGCCTTGACGAAATTGTTGGTGCTGACCTGGTGTTGGCGCGAGGTGGCGAGGTGAAAAGACTGAGCTTTTTGGATGAGGTCTCCACCACGGCCATTGTCGAAAAAATCAAAGATAACGATGACTGACCAGGTTTGTGGGGCAGCTGTTGGCCGCTTCGCCTTAGGCTGTGCAGCGTGAATCGATTTAGCTATACGCTGCTTTATTACCTGCTGCTACCGGTGGTCTTTTTTAGGCTGCTGTTGCGTAGTCGTAAAGCGCCTTTATATCGCCAGCGCTGGGCTGAGCGGCTGGGTTTTTTTAAAGCTCCAGATCAAATTAACGGCCTTTGGGTGCACGCTGTGTCCGTGGGCGAAACGATTGCCGCTGCGCCGCTGATTAAACAGATTCAGCGGCGCTTCCCTGACTTACCGATTACTATCACCACCATGACGCCCACCGGCTCGGAGCGAGTGAGGGCGATGTTTGGTGATTCGGTGTTTCATGTTTACGTGCCCTACGATACACCGGGTGCCGTAAAGCGCTTTTTGCACCGTGTTCAGCCGCGGTTGGCGCTGGTGATGGAAACCGAATTGTGGCCGAATCTTGTACATTGCTGCACACATCAAAATATACCTGTGCTGATAGCCAATGCCCGTTTGTCGGAACGCTCGGCGCGAGGCTATCAGCGTTTCGTTAAATTAACTGGCGATATGCTCGACAAAGTGGCCGTAATTGCCGCACAGACTGAAGACGATGGGCGGCGCTTCGTATCTCTAGGGCTGGATAGCAAAAAACTGCATATTACCGGCAGCGTCAAATTTGATATTCAAGTGACTGATGAATTGTTGTTGGCCGGTCAAAAACTCCGACAGCAATGGGGGGAACGGCCTGTCATGATTGCCGCCAGTACCCACCAGGGAGAGGATGAGCAGGTGCTGGAAGCGTTTGCTGATGTCTTAAAGCAGCACCCGACTGCGTTGCTGGTGCTGGTGCCCCGTCATCCAGAGCGTTTTGTGGCAGTGGAAGCGTTGTGCCGTGAGCAGGGTTACAGCTGTGTTCTGCGCAGTAAAGCAGAGCCCGTTTTAGCGAGCACCCAGGTTTTACTCGCTGACACGATGGGGGAGATGATGCTGTTGTTTGCGGCGTCGGATGTGGCCTTTGTCGGTGGTTCGCTGGTGCCCTGTGGTGGGCATAACTATTTGGAGCCGGCTGTGCTGGCGATGCCAATCTTGTCTGGGCCTCATGTCTTCAACTTTAGTGAAATCAGCGATATGTTAACCACGGCTGGTGGTATGCAAATCGTTGATAATGCGCAGGCGCTTGCTCAACAAGCCAATCGGTGGTTTGAGCAGCCGTTACTGTGCCAACAGGTAGGGCAGTCAGCCCGCGCTGTGGTTGAGGCTAATCGTGGCGCGCAGCAGCGATTATTTGTTCTGGTTGAAAAATACTTAAGTTAACCGGTTGCCACCGACACTATGAGTTTTCTACCGATGAGTCGGCAACGAGCCATTGGTTAATGGCAGCTAGATCCTCTTCACTCAGATTGCCGGCCACTCGCTTCAGCGTTAGCAGGTTAATCAGGTAGTCATAGATGGCGTTGGAGTAGTTGCGCCGGGCATCAAAGCTGTTGTTTTGTGCCTGCAGTACATCAACGATATTGCGTGTACCAACATCATAGCCTCCTTCGGTTGCTTCCAGCGCAGCTTCGCTGGACCTGAGTGCCGCCTGTCGGGCTTTAACACGCAGCACGTCAGTGGTAACGGTGCGATGCTGGGTTTGTATCTGTTCGCGGGTTTGGCGATAGCTGTTTTCGTAGTCATGGCGAGCTTTTTCGTGGCGAAAACGTGCTTCGCGTACTTTTGAGTTACGATTGCCGCCTTCAAATAGCGGCAGACTCAACTCTAATGCAAAGACCTGAGTGTCTGATTCATTGCCCAGAAATGAGGTGCCACCCTCTTCGGAATGGGCGTAGCTGACACGGGCGTCAATGGTTGGTAGGTGGCCCGACTTTTCAGCTTTCATGGCCTGTCTGGTTGCCTCAAGCTGATGCTTTGCGGCTAGTAATTGTGGGTTATTGGCCAGTGCCAGCTCTATCCAGTCGGCCAGAGCCGCTGGTGATGGATCGGCGATGGGCATGTTTTTGTCGAGTGTGTCGACGGACTTGTAGTGTTGGTTGGTTAAGCTTTGCAGCGTGGCGACACTGTTATGACGGGCTTCCAGGCTGGAGATGCGTTCTACCTTGGCGAGATCGAAGCCGGCCTGTGCTTCATACACATCGGTAGCAGGGATCAGGCCAACACGAAAGCGTTCGTTAGCCTGTTCAAGCTGTTGAGCAAAGGCCTTTTCACGGGCCATGGCCGCCGTGAGATTGTCTTCGGCACGTAATACATTGAAGTAGGCAGTTGCGACGCGCAGCATTAACTCCTGTTGAGCGTCGCGATAGCTGGCGACGGCTTGTTTTTTAGTCGCTTTGGCGGCGCTCAGGTTAAACCAGCGGTCTGCTCGAAATAATGGCTGAATGAGTTGAGCGCCATAACCATTAGAGTTGAAGCGCTCTTCGCTTGGGCTGGCGCCGCCGTTGAATTCACGGTCAGTGGTCTGTGTATTTGCGGTTAGTGTCAGGCTGGGTAATAGTGCTGAACGGCTTTGCGGCACAATCTCTGCGTCGGCTTGTTGTAGGGACTCTGCGGCTAAAATAACCGGGTCATTCTCGATCGCTTGATGAAAAATATCGAGCAGGTCAGCTGCGAGCAGCGGTGGGCTAGAGAGTGTTAGTAGAACGGCGGCACTTATCCTGGTAAACGCTAATTTCATCACAAACTCGGCTTTGTTGATTCCTTCATGTTGCTCGATTATAGGGCAGCGATGAGGCCTCCCCAATAGGTGATTAAAAAAAACTGATTTAATGCGGCGGCTTCCTCAAGCATTGGTCATAATGTGATTTCAGTTTGTGTGGAGAGTTGCCTTGAATAGCACTGAAAAACCAGCGCTCACGTTATTATTCATTTGCACGGGCAATGCCTGTCGATCGCAAATCGCCGAGGGTTGGGCGAAACATTTGTTGCAGCAGTCAGTATTGGCGGAGCGGTTTGATATTCGCGTTTTATCAGCAGGGTTAGAAACTCACGGCCTGCACCCTAACGCGGTAAAGGTCATGCAGGAAGTGGGTGTTGATATTCGCGACCAGTCATCTGACCTGTTAACGCCTCGCTTGCTTGCTCAGGCAGACTGGGTTATCACGCTTTGTGACCATGCTGATGAGCACTGCCCAGTGATACCTGCGAGTACTCAGCGTTTGCACTGGGGATTGCCTGATCCAGGCGGGGCAGAATTGGCCGGTGTTGACGAACTGGAAGCGTTCAGAAGAACGCGCCAGCAGGTATTTGCTTTAATCAAACAATGGCTGATGGAGCAAGAATTAAAAAGTGTCTGTGGTGCCGGCTTCACTCATAAGGATGTAGAACTGTCTCGAGAAACCGCGTATCGAGGCTTTATGCAATTGCAAAAAATACAGCTTAGACACCGTTTGTTTGAAGGCGGCTGGAGTGATACTTTCCAGCGTGAATTACTGGTGCGCCATCCGGCCGTGATGGTGTTGCTTTATGACCCAGAGCAGGATGCCGTCGTATTGGTTGAGCAGTTTCGTGTTGGCGCGCTGAGCGATAGCCCGGATGAGCAGCGAGGCCCATGGCTGCTGGAAATGGTCGCCGGTATTGTTGAGCCGGGGGAGTCGGTTGAGGATGTTGCCAAACGAGAATCACTTGAAGAGGCTGGGTGTGAGGTATTGGTGTTAGAAAAAATTACCCAAGTGCTGACTAGCCCCGGTGGTAGTAATGAAACGATTACGCTGTTTTGTGGGCGGGTCGACTCGTCTAATGTGGGGGGCATTCATGGCCTGGTTGAAGAGCATGAAAACATCTGTGTTAGAGTGCTTAGCTATACGGTGGCACTACAGGCCATGGAAGCGGGTATTATTCGTGACGCCACGAGCACCATTGCATTGCAATGGCTACAATTAAACAGAAATGAATTGCGTCAGCGTTGGTGCTAACGTTATTTTGAAATAAACACATTAAAGCAGAGGTTGGTTGTTAGTGGCGGTAAGTGAAGTACGGTATGTGCCTGATGTGACTGGTATGATGAGCGAGTGTGAAACGAATTACGCTCGCCTGTTAAAGCTTATGCCGACAATGGGCAGACGAAAGCTGACGGTGACTTACCCGGGCGGACAAACGGTGAGGGTACTGTTTGAACTGTTAGAAGATTTTCGTTACACCTCCAGTGTGCGTATTTCGCAAGATGCCGCCAGTTGTGATTGGCTGCACCTGCCAAGCATGGTTATTCGTTTATACCATGATGCCCGCATGGCCGAGGTGGTGGATGCGCAGAACATGCGTCAACTGAGGGGTATTTATGCGTACCCTAATGAGCAAATGCTCCATACTGACGAAAAAGTGCAGCGTAACCTTTATCTGGGAGAGTGGCTCTGTTATTGCCTGCAACACGGGCATGTTGATGAGGAGCTTAGCCTTGCCGACAGTTGAGCTGGAGGCAGTGTTACCGGTCCACTGCGTAATGAGTCCGCGGCGCCCAGAGCGATGATACCAAGTTCACAAAACCTTGTTGGAAAGAATAACTGTCGACAGCAGAGATATATTAGCTAGTGATTATTGATTCGAAGCCCCCTTTATTGATTTACCTACACGGGTTTAACAGCTCGCCCGACTCTTTTAAAGCCCGTTTTTTAGGCGAATACCTGTCCCAACGTGGCGCTGAAAAGCGTTACTTAGTGCCGGCGTTGAGCTACCAGCCTGCGGAAGCGTTGGCTAGCGTGCGGCAATTGATTGAGCAACATGCTGCGACGGCTGAAATCACCTTGATTGGCAGCTCGCTTGGGGGCTACTATGCAACCAACCTGGCTGAACAGTACGGGTTGCGTGCGGTGTTGATTAATCCTGCGGTTTATCCCTATCGGCTGTTAAAGGATTACCTCGGAATTAACCGTAATTATCATACGGGCGAAGAATACGAAATGAAGCCCGAATATATGCAGCAATTGCTGGACATAGAGGTGCCGTATATCAGCGAGCCGCAGCGTTTTTTGGTACTGTTGCAGACTGCCGATGAAACACTTGATTATCGCGAGGCGGCAGAAAAATATGCCAATGCTCAACTTTGCATTGAGCAGGGTGGTTCACACGGGTTTGACGATTTTGAACAAAAGATCCCGCAACTTCTTGAGTTCGCCGGGTTTCAACTTTCCTGAAGATAGATAATGTTATGAGTACAGGCACCTATAACGCTGATTCCATTGAGGTTTTGAGTGGTCTGGATCCGGTTAAACGCCGTCCGGGCATGTATACCGAAACCACACGCCCCAACCACCTGGCGCAGGAGGTGATCGATAACAGTATCGATGAAGCGATGGCTGGTTTTGCTCGGCGTGTTGATGTTGAGCTGCACAACGATGGCTCCCTGTCGGTGTCCGATGATGGTCGTGGTATGCCGGTCGATATTCACCCGGAAGAGGGCGTTAGCGGTGTTGAGCTGATTCTGACGCGGCTGCATGCGGGCGGCAAATTTTCCAATAAAAATTACCAGTTCTCTGGTGGCTTGCACGGGGTGGGGGTGTCGGTGGTGAACGCCCTCTCCTATCGACTCAATGTGGAAATTAAGCGGGGCGGCAAAAAATATCGAATTGCCTTTGCCAGCGGGGACAAAACGGAAGACTTAATCGAAATTGGCACCGTTGGTCAACGTAATACTGGCACCCTGGTTCATTTCTGGCCGGAAGCCAAGTACTTTGATTCACCTAAATTTTCAGTATCACGCCTCAAGCATACATTGCGCGCTAAAGCCGTATTATGCCCGGGATTAGAGGTTAATTTCATTGACCATAATTCCGGTGAACGGGAGTGCTGGTGTTATGAGGATGGTTTACAGGATTACCTGACCCAGGCAACACAGGGTTTTGAAACGATTCCTAAAGAGCCTTTTACCGGTTCCCTGAGTGGTGACGAAGAAGCTGCTGAGTGGGCGGTACAGTGGTTGCCGGAGGGTGGGGAGCTGATTACCGAAAGCTATGTGAACTTGATTCCCACTGCGCAGGGCGGCACCCATGTCAACGGCTTCCGCTCCGGCATGATTGACTCGTTGCGCGAGTTTTGCGAGTTTCGCAACCTGTTGCCGCGTGGCGTGAAATTGTCCGCCGAGGACCTGTGGGATCGTTGTGCCTATATTCTATCGATTAAAATGAGTGACCCGCAGTTCTCGGGGCAAACCAAGGAACGCTTGTCGTCACGTCAGTGCGCGCCCTTTGTATCGGGTGTGGTCAAAGATGCCTTTAGCCTGTGGCTGAACAGCAATACCGAAGCGGCTGAGCTGCTGGCCGACATGGCGATTAATAATGCCCAGCGCCGCCTGCGTGCCAGTAAAAAAGTGGTACGCAAAAAGGTAACTCAGGGGCCGGCGCTACCGGGTAAACTGGCCGATTGCAGCAGCCAGGATGTGAATCAGACAGAGCTGTTTCTGGTGGAAGGTGATTCGGCGGGTGGTTCCGCTAAACAGGCGAGAGACCGTGTTTTTCAAGCGATTCTGCCGTTGCGCGGTAAAATCTTGAATACCTGGGAGGTGGATTCCAGTGAGATCCTTGGCTCTCAGGAGGTGCATGACATTTCTGTTGCGCTAGGGGTGGATCCGGGGTCTGACAATCTTGATGGGTTGCGTTATGGCAAAATTTGTATTCTTGCCGATGCTGACTCCGACGGGCTGCATATTGCGACATTACTATGCGCGCTGTTTGTTCGACACTTCAAGCCAATGGTGATGGCTGGGCACGTATATGTTGCGATGCCGCCGCTGTTCCGAATTGATGTCGGTAAAGAGGTATATTACGCGCTCAGCGAGTATGAAAAACAAGGCGTACTGGACCGGATTGCCGCCGAGAAAAAACGGGGCAAAGTTAATGTGCAGCGCTTTAAAGGGTTGGGTGAAATGAACCCCATGCAGCTACGCGAAACTACCATGACGCCCGATACCCGCCGCCTGGTGCGTTTGACGCTGGATGCTGGGGACGGTACCCATGAAGTGATGGATAAGCTGCTGGCAAAAAAACGCTCGCAGGATCGTAAGCAGTGGCTTGAGGAAAGCGGTAACCTGGTGAGTTTGGAAGCCTGATCGGGATAATAAATAACAGTGTCATTTCGAGCAGCGGGAGAAACCTTGAACATCAAACCTCCTCATTGGCGTTTGGGATGACAGACTAAATTGAAGATTTAAGCTGGTAAAAGCTATGACCGATGACGTCATTGAAATGTCAGACGGGGGTGTTGAGCACCTTTCGTTAAAACAATACACCGAAGACGCGTACTTGAATTACTCCATGTACGTGATTTTGGATCGCGCCCTCCCGCACATTGGTGATGGTCTAAAACCGGTACAGCGGCGGATTATTTATGCCATGTCCGAGCTGGGGCTGAAATCGACCGCCAAGCATAAAAAATCCGCGCGTACCGTCGGTGATGTGCTGGGTAAATTTCACCCCCATGGCGATAGCGCTTGCTACGAAGCCATGGTGTTGATGGCGCAGCCTTTTTCTTACCGCTATCCACTGATTGACGGGCAGGGCAACTGGGGCTCGGCTGATGACCCCAAATCCTTCGCCGCAATGCGTTACACCGAAGCAAAACTCGCTCCCTATGCGCAGGTTTTACTGTCAGAGCTGGGCCAGGGCACCGTTGACTGGACCATGAACTTTGATGGCACGCTGAGGGAGCCCAAGGTGTTGCCTGCTCGCCTGCCAAATGTGCTGCTTAACGGCGGAACAGGCATTGCCGTGGGTATGGCCACCGATGTGCCGCCGCACAATCTGCGAGAGGTTGCCGCAGCCTGTACGTTGTTACTGGATAACCCTAGTGCCACGCTGGCCGATGTCTGTGAGCAGATACAGGGGCCTGATTACCCTACGGCTGCGGAAATCATTACACCACGTGCCGATATTCAAAAAATGTACGAAACGGGTCGTGGTGGCTTACGCATGCGTGCTACCCATATTGAAGAGGGCGGTGATATCGTTATTACGGCATTGCCGCATCAGGTATCCGGCGCCAAGGTGCTGGAACAAATTGCTGCGCAGATGCAGGCGAAGAAGTTGCCGACGGTATCTGATCTTCGGGATGAATCGGATCATGAAAACCCCACGCGGCTGGTCATCACGCCGCGCTCCAACCGAGTGGATAGTGAACAATTATTAGCGCACCTTTATGCCACTACGGATCTTGAGCGAACCTATCGCGTTAACCTCAATATGATTGGGTTGGATGGTAGGCCGCGAGTCCGTAATTTGCTGGAGGTGTTACAGGAGTGGCTGGTGTATCGCACTGAGGTAGTACGCCGCCGCTTGCAGCACCGTCTTGATCTGGTGATGGATCGCTTGCATATCCTTGATGGTTTACTGGTTGCCTTCCTGAATATTGACGAGGTTATTCATATTATTCGAACTGAGGATGAGCCTAAGCCGGTACTCATGGCCCGTTTTGATTTGACCTCCGTGCAGGCTGAAGCCATTCTGGATTTGAAATTACGTCATTTGGCTAAATTAGAAGAGGAAAAAATCCGCGGCGAACAAGCGGACTTGGATGCTGAGCGTGTCAACCTTGAGAAAACGCTGGGTTCGAAGGCACGCATGAAGACCTTGATTAAAAAGGAAATCATCGCTGATGCAGAAGAGTATGGCGATGATCGCCGTTCACCAATTGTCGCGCGCGGTGAAGCGCAGGCCTACAGTGAAACTGACCTTTTGACGTCTGAGCCGGTGACGGTGGTGCTATCGCAGCAGGGCTGGATTCGAGCTGCTAAGGGGCACGACATTGATCCGGCGAGCATGTCCTATAAGTCAGGAGACGGTTTTTATGCCGAGGCGCGTGGACGCAGTAACCAAAATGTCATTTTCCTCGATTCGTCGGGACGGGCTTATACCATTGCAGCCCATACGCTGCCGTCGGCACGTGGGCAGGGAGAGCCGCTGAGTGGGCGAGTTAACATGCCCAGTGGTGCGAAGGTTGAGGGAGTTGCGGTAGGCGTGGCTAATCAAAAACTGTTGATGGCAACCGATGCCGGTTACGGGTTTGTGACTCAACTTCAGGATATGGTCAGTAAAAATAAGGCGGGTAAGGCGGCGATCAGTATACCTAAGGGTGCGCGTGTAATGACGCCACTCCCTATTTACGACCTTGAACGGGAATGGCTCGCGGTGGTGAGCAATGAAGGACGTTTGTTGGTGTTCCCGGTTAAGGAACTTCCGCAGTTGGCGAAGGGCAAGGGTAATAAAATTATCCAAATACCATCGAAACGGCTGCAGGATCGCGAAGAGTTTGTGGTGGGTATGGCGCTGCTTAATGAGCGTGACCTGTTGGTGGTGCATGCGGGTAAACGTTATATCAAAATCAAATTTTCTGAGCTTGAGCAATACCGTGGTGAGCGAGGCCGAAGAGGAAATAAACTGCCGCGAGGCTTCCAGAAAGTAGACCGTATAGAGGTGGAGCGTAAACTGTCCCTCGGCATTGATGCTGATATTCCGGCAGAGTAATTATTGCGGAAACTGTGTGTTCGAGAATAGACTTGGCACTTAATAAAAATAATATCACTTAATTAGTGAGGAGTTGGAAGATGGAATTTATAGAAAAACACTCTGATACGGTTGTGAATCTGGTGCTGCTTTACGCACCGAAGTTCCTGCTGGCACTTGTAGTTCTTGTTGTTGGTTTTTGGATTATTAAGCGAGTTGTTGGTGTACTTGATAAAGCGTTAAATAAAAAGGGCGTTGAGCCGACGCTGACGCGCTTTCTGGAAAGTTTAACCGGTGTCATATTAAAAGCGCTGCTGCTGATTTCAGTCGCTTCTATGGTAGGCATTGAAACCACCTCCTTTATTGCGGTGCTGGGTGCTGCGGGTCTGGCTATTGGCTTGGCGTTACAGGGTAGTCTGTCCAATTTTGCGGGAGGTGTGCTATTGCTGTTGTTTAAGCCCTATAAAGTAGGCGATGTGATTGAAACACAGGGCCATCTGGGGACGGTTAACTCAATCCAGATTTTCACTACTGTGCTGAAAACACCAGACAATAAGACGATTATCATCCCAAATGGGCCGGTAGCAAATGGCAGTATTGTTAACTACTCGACTGAGCCAACTCGGCGCTGCGATATGGTGTTTGGCATTGGGTATGATGACGATATTGATAAAGCCAAAGCCATTTTGCGCGAACTAATTGAGGCTGATAGTCGTGTGTTGAAAGATCCCGAATACGCGTTGCTGTTATCTGAGCTGGCAGACTCTTCGGTGAACTTCACTTTACGTTTGTGGGTGAATGCTGCTGATTACTGGGGCCTGTACTTTGATATGCAGGAAGCTGTGAAAAAAGCGTTTGATGCGCAAGGGATCAGCATTCCTTATCCTCAGCGAGATGTGCATATACACCAGGTGGCGTAACGTGCGAATTTCGCTTGTTGCATAAAAAAGGGGCTTTTTAGCCCCTTTTTTTGGTCTTTAATGCGTGGTTTCTTAGCTTTAGTAGCTAATTTCTTCGGGCTCCTCTTCATCCTCTGTCGAGAAGTCGTAATCCATACTGGTGCTGGGTTGTTGGATGTAGTAGCCCTGAATATAGTTAATACCTGCCTGCCAGAGCACGGGTAATAGGCTGGCATTATCGACCATTGGTGCGATCGTTAATTTACCTTGAGTATGAAGTGAGCTGACCAGCGTTTTTAGGTCGTCCTTACTGTTATCGTCTTTGCTCAGGTCGGCGATAAAGGACGGATCAATTTTAACGTAGCTTGCGGGCAGCTGCTTCAGCGTATTAAAGGGGTTCAGTGCACGACCAAAGTGCGTTAATGCCACTTTACATTGCAGCTGGTTGATACCTTTGATGAAGGCTTTAGCCTCAGCCATGTTTGAGGTTGCATCGGTTTCGCTGAGCTGAAAAATAATGCTGTCGCCGGGCATTCTGGCTTCATGTAACAGGCTGCTTATTTTTTGCAGTAGTTCGGGGTTGAGAATGGATGCTTTGGTCAGGTTGATAAGCAGATGACTTTTACGGCCTTTTTCTAAATGCGCTTTCAGGCGCTGAATAGCTTCCTCTACAACCCACAGGTCAATGTCGAGGCTTAAGCCGTTATCAGCCGCCGCCTGTAAAAATTCCGATGGGCAGATATCTGTGCCCTCTTCATTGGGCATGCGTAATAGCGCTTCATAGTGCTCACCGGAGTCCCCTCTGAGGCTGACAATCGGCTGAAAAACGAGTTTGAACAGGCCTTTTTCAAGCGCTTGACGCAATAGCAGGGTAACCTGCTCATTGTGTGCTGCATCCTGCTCATCGTTATCGTGAATATGTGCGCCATCACCGCCTTTGGTGTGGTGAACAAAATCGGCAGCCTCTTTGGCTTTGTTGATCACCAGCCCCGGGCTTTCACTATTTTCATTGATAAACGTAATGCCAACACTAGCGGTGATATCGACATGTTCATTGGAGACGTTGAAGGGGCTTGCTGATGCCGCCTGACACAGTTTTTCGCCGTGAGCGAGGGCGGCTTGAGGCTCCATACCTTCGACCAACAGGGCAAAGTTAAATTCATCTATACGGGCGAGCTGGTGAGGTGACAGGGCTGCCTGTTTCAGCGCTTTGGCGGCATCGCCAAGTACCAGATTGGTTGCTGATGCGCCAAGTTTGTTTTTTATGGGGATAAAGTTATCGAGTTGGATGTAGAAGGCCGCAAACTTTTTCTGCTCATGGTTGGCATCTTTGATGGCCTTCTCAACCAGCTCATTAAAGCTTGATGCACTTTGTAAACCCGTGAGCACGTCCTGTTGGGCTGTAACAGATGAAACGGTTGGTGCTGTATCTGGTTGTGTACGAATTAAGATCTGTGTGCAGGACTCACCATCATAGCGGGCGGACGAAAAACTCATGGTGGTATCAAATTCGCTCTCATCTTCCCGACAGCCGGTACAACTGAAGTGATTGCTGTCACTCTTGTCAGCGGTGTAATTTTTCAGAAAACTTTTCAACTCCGGCTGATCTTTGCTTGCCACCATGTTCATTAGGGGCATGCCTTCCAGGTCATCAAAGTCAGTAAGGCCGAACAGCTCAATATACGCGCGGTTGGCATAAATATGCATGCCATCATGCACATAGGCGATGGCATCTTTTGAGCTGTCCAGTAACAGCTGGCAGCGTTTTTCGGCGTCACGCAGACTTATTTCGGCGCGGCGGCGTTGGCGGCGCTGCATCAGGCTATCCAGTTCACGCAAGCTAACTAACAGCAGGCGTTCCGTTTCAGCCATGGGTACCACATCATTGATGCCTGCCTTTAGCGCGGAAAGTATCTTTTCTGGATTGTAGTCTTCAGACAATAAAATCAGCGGCAAATCTAGTTCAAGCTTCTTTATGTGGCCTAAAGCCTGTTCGGGGGTGAGCTGTTGTGAGCGTTCTGACGCGTAAAAAAGATCCCAGTTTTTACTGTTCAATTGCTCCAGCAAGTGCTCCTCTGATTCAATAAAGAGTGCTTGGGTTGCCCGGCCTGCATTGCGCAACAGATTAACGAGATCCTCTGCTTCATTGCGGGAGGTGTCCAGAATCAATAATTTAATTGTGTCGTTGTTATTTTGCATGAGCTCTTTATCGGTGTGAGTTCGCTAAAGGGGGGTGAACAGACTCAATTTAAATGTCCGGCCAAATATTGTCATCGTCATCCTCATCATCTGACAGGTCAGCGCGCAATGCTTGCGGCTCAAAAATAAACTGGCTAAAGCTGCCGGTGCTGAGTGTGCAGGCACCCAGCAGTCCCTGGGATGTTTCGCCATATTGGTTGAGCACGACGGTTAAGTTTTCTTTAAAGGGCATATTGGGGGCAATAAAAAATGCCGGCTGGCCAATGCCTTCCTGAGCAGGTAACAGCAGTGCTCGCATAAAATCAGATTTGGATTGAGAGCCATTAATGGCTCTGGCGCCGCAGGGGATTGGCGCGGTTGCTAGTAGCTCTACGCCGATGGTAGTGGTGCCGATTTTTGGCTGTGAAACCCAGCGGATCACGCCCACAGCCCAGATATGTAATTGCTGTTCATTGATGCCGACGATTTCGCCTGCTTTTATTTCAGGAGGAACGTCGTTTTCCCACTTAATACAATAGCCGTTAGGGCTAATATCGATGAGGCGCGTTGTGTATTGTGGATAGCCGGGTGCCGCGACAAGCTCCTCCCCTTGAGTGGACGAGCTTGCGTCACTTTGCAAGTTGAAGTCACTGTGGTCAACCGCCTGGCGATCATCGTGCTCAGCGTCAAAGGCGTTGGACCATGGGTCTGTTGAGTCGGATAGCGACTTGACGTCCTTGGCGTTAAATTGGCTGGTAGGGGGCACCGAAGAGGCGTCTCGTTGCAGCTGGGTCTCGAAATCAACGCCCCCGGACAGATAAAAATGAGTGGCTCGAAAACCAATGCACATTTTTATTGATTTGTCGCTGGGTAGTCTTGCGCAGGAGCGTTTTGTGAGCATTTCCCATGAAGTTATTAATAACTCGAGGCATTGGTTTTTTATGGTGCCGGGGATGGTGAGGCCGCGAATAAATGCGCCTTCCGGGTTATCTGCGATTGCCAAATACTCTTTAAACAAATTGAGCAGCGGTTGCATGTCAATGCCGCGGCAGAAGGGCGAGTTTTTACCTGAAGAAAGTTCGCTGTGTACCGGTGCGGTGTCTTCATTAAGGTTAATGGTAAAGTTTGCTGTCTGTATGGCGGGCACGATTTTGATGTGTTTTGCCCAAAGCTCCGTTGCATCATAGATGTTGCTGATATTGGCTTGGCGTATCTGGTTTGTATTACAAGTGCCCATCATTAATGCACGTTTGTAGACCTCTTCAATGGAGGTTTTTTGTGCAAAACGGTTATGTTTATCTTCAACGATGATGTTCAAAAGCTGGTTGCTTTCGGCAATCAAATAAAGCTGGTGCAGTTCATGCCAGGCTTTTGCTGGCGCGGCAATATACAAGTGATAGGCGCGAATAATCATCTGCGCGGTGATCCGCATTGCGTGATAAATTGCTTGCGTGGTAATTTTTTTCGGTTTTTTGGATAACAGCGATTGGCTGAGTTTTTTGCGATCGTGGATGACTGCTTTGTAGGCAATCATTAGATGGTTATCTAGCGCCATGGCAAGTTTTGTGACTTTGCGTGCCTTGGGTGGTAACAGTATGGGTTGATTGAGATAGTGCTTGCTTAAGCGTTGGCAAACCTGCTGAATGGCCGGGCGTAAGATCTCAGTCAATTTGAAGCGTGCTTCAGGGTTAATCGTGAGCTGATTTAGCTCGATAATGGCGTGATAGAGCTGACGTGATGCTTCGCCTAGGTTTGCCATTGGTAGTTGCTGAACCCATTCGGTTAAATGGTTGGTAGTGGGTTCACAAAAGGACAGGGTTCGAAGCGTTTGCTCCGGGATCAAAAACTGCCCTTGGATTATGTTTTCTGACATTCAAAATCCCAATAGTTAAAGTCGACCCGCTATTAGATCATAGTTTTATCGTATAGGGGGCAACGCGACGCTTGAAATGCGTACAGTTGGTTAAAATATAGCCCAACCTTGGCCTTTAGCCAGTAACTGTGTGAGTGAATCCCAAAATATCGACTAAGTCTCTGAAATTAAGCGACTACAGCAGTGGTAGGAGGGCGGTTTTGGCGACTTCGCCGGGCTGCTCAAAAACCAGTTTTGGGACAAGAAATCCTGGTAATTTAGCGGCAATTTTACCTGCCAGTTGCCTGGCCTGGGTTTTATCAAGATCAAAATGAGCGGCACCCTGAACTTTGTCTAACAGGTGAAGATAATAGGGCATGACGCCGACCTCAAACAGGCGCTCGCTGAGATCAATCAGAGTCTTTGGATCGTCATTTACGCCCTTTAACAGTACGCTTTGGTTGAGGAGTGTGACGCCGTGCTGGCGCAGGCGCTGTAGGACTTGCTCTGTTTGTTCGTCGATTTCATTGGCATGGTTGCAGTGAATGACCATGATAGTCTGTAAATGTGTTTCGGTCAGCCAGTCGAGTAGCTCGGTGGAAATGCGTTGCGGGATAACGACAGGTAAACGGGTGTGAATACGCAGGCGTTTTACGTGGGGAATGTCGGCGATGGCGCGCGTCAGTTGTTGAAGCTTTGTATCGCTGTTGAGTAGCGGGTCGCCGCCGCTGTAAATGACTTCAGTAATGCTGTTGTTATGGCGGATATAGTCGAGCGCCTGTTGCCATTCGGCCATACTGTTTTGGTTTTCATGGTAGGGAAACTCACGACGAAAACAGTAGCGGCAGTTGATCGCGCAGGCGCCGGTTAGTATGAGTAATACACGGCCATGATATTTATGGATGATGCCAGGTAACCTGTTGCTGGTGGCTTCATCCAAGGGATCGCTGATATAACCCGGTGTTGGTTGTTGCTCTACATTCAGAGGTAGCACTTGACGTAGCAGGGGGTCATTTGGATTGCCCTGTTGAATGCGGTCAGCATAGGGGCGTGGTACTCGTAGTGGAAAGCTTGGTGAGCCTGTATCAACACCCTCAATATCGTCAGCACAATTGCCAGTGTAGGTTAGCAGGTCGTTAACATTGGAAATTGCCCTTGAAAGCTCAGATTGCCAACTTATGGAGTGTATAAGTTGTTCGCTTCGGGGTATTATTGGGCACATTTTTTATGTCCGTTAGGCGTTAAGTTATTTTAGGTGTGAGACGATATGGCAAACTATTCTACCAATGAATTCCGTTCAGGTCTTAAGGTTCTTCTTGATGGCGACCCCTGTAGCATTCTTGAAAATGAATTCGTAAAGCCGGGTAAAGGACAAGCCTTTAACCGTGTAAAAATGCGTAACTTGAAAACCGGTCGTGTTTGGGAGCGTACCTTCAAATCTGGTGAGTCGCTGGAGGGCGCGGATGTCATGGATTTGGATATGGAGTATCTGTATACCGACGGTGAGTTTTGGCACTTCATGATGACTGATGGTTCTTTTGAGCAGCATGCTGCTGATGCCAAAGCCGTTGCCGATGTCATTGACTGGTTGAAAGAGCAGGATGTTTATACCGTCACGCTTTTCAATGGTGCTGCTCTGGCGGTTGCCGCGCCTAACTTTGTGGAGTTAGAGGTGACGGAGACAGATCCGGGCCTTAAGGGCGATACTGCTCAGGGGGGCACGAAACCGGCTACCCTGTCCACAGGTGCGGTTGTGCGGGTGCCTCTGTTTGTAAATATTGGTGATGTGCTGAAAATTGATACCCGTACTGGCGAGTATCAAGGGCGCGCCGGTAAATAGTTGGCGATTAACTAACACGGTTTTGTTCTGAAACCGTGTTAGATCGGTTTTCCTTACTTGAGTCCTTCCGATTGGCAGCCTACGGCATCGCTTGATGTGATGCGCTTACGTGCCCGGCTGTATCAGCAAATTCGACACTTTTTTGAGCAGCGAGACGTATTGGAGGTGGAAACGCCTTTGCTCGGTCAGGCTGCCAGTACCGATGTGCATTTGGCGAGCCTATGCGTTGAAGCGGAAAATCAGTATCTGCAAACCTCGCCCGAATTTGCCATGAAGCGATTGCTGGCCGCTGGTAGCGGGGCAATTTATCAAATCTGCAAGTCTTTCCGGCAAGGTGAAAGCGGCAAGCGTCATAATCCTGAGTTCACCATGTTGGAGTGGTATCGCCCGGGCTTTGATTACCTTCAGTTGATGGCGGAAGTGGCCGAGCTGGTTAATCTCCTGCTTGGAGAACGCTCTGTTCGCCAGCTTTCCTATCGCGATGCCTTTGTAGCGGTGCTGGGGGTGGACCCTCATCGAGCGGATGCCGATGTGCTGGTTGGATTGGCAAAACGACACACTGGTTATGTTGCCGATGGGGACGATGTCGATACTCTGCTAGAGCTGCTGATGTCGCAGGTGATTGAGCCGACGCTTGGTTGTAATGAGTTGACCTTTATTTATGATTACCCGGCCAGCCAGTGTGCGTTAGCGAAAGTGGCGGTTGACGCAGAGGGTGCCGCCGTTGCGCAGCGTTTTGAGCTTTATGTTGAGGGTGTCGAACTGGCTAATGGTTATTATGAGCTCACCGATGCCGATGAGCAGTTGCAACGTTTTATGGCTGATCTTGATGAGCGCAAGCGGCGTGGATTGGTGACCTTGCCCGCAGATCAAAAACTGTTGGCGGCGTTGCAAAGCGGTATGCCCGATTGTGCCGGTGTGGCGCTGGGGTTGGATCGCCTATTAATGTTGATGGCGGGCGCCGACTCAATACGTGATGTGATCACGTTTCCAGCTGACCTTGCCTGAAACGCTTCGGTATTGCCGGCACTGGGTCTGTACAGTCCGGCTTTAACAAGTCCCTCAGGTTGCTGACGTGCCTAATAACTGTCCCATGCGTACCGGTTGATCAGCGCATAGCGCCTGCTCCCAGTTTATGGCGTCTTTACCAAACAGTAAAATGACGGTGGAACCGAGTTTAAAGCGTCCCATCTCGTCACCTTTTTCCAGGTGAATAGGAGTTTGATAATTGAATGTCTGGCGTTGGCGCTTGGGTGGGGTGACCAGTCCAGCCCAGACGGTTTCGATGCTGGCAACAATCATCGCACCCACCAGTACCATCGCCATCGGCCCGTATTCGGTATCGAATATGGCCACTGCTCGCTCGTTGCGGGAAAACAGGCTGGGTACCCGGCTGGCCGTTAGCGGACTGACTGAAAACAGGCGCCCCGGCACATAGATCATTTTGCGCAACGTGCCGCTGATGGGCATATGGATGCGGTGATAATCCTTGGGAGACAGGTAGATAGTTGTGAACTTGCCGCCAGCAAACTCTTTTTCCAGTTCTAATGAGCCACCGAGTAAGTCGTACGTTGAAAACTCATGCCCCTTGGCTTGAAAAATACGGCCTGCTTCAATGTCGCCAATCTGACTGATTGCACCGTCCACCGGGCAGGCGATACTGCCGGTTTGTTCTACAAAGCTGCGTGCGTCAGGCTTGAGTTCGCGAGTGAAAAAATCATTAAAGTTGGCGAAGGCCGTAGGGTTGCTCTCCCGCGCTTCGGACATGTTGACCTGGTAGGATTTCACAAACCACTTTATGAGTGGGTTTTTAAACCAGGCCCAGCGGCATTCGGCAATGCAGCCAGCAAGGCGAGATAACAGGTGGTGAGGCAGCACATACTGCGCCAGCATAAATAGCCGGTCTTTAAGCGATGACATGGGCGATTAGTTTTCCACGGGTGTATCGGGGTGATTTCCCCACTCAGCCCAGGAGCCGGGGTAGGCTTTAATGCGCGGGAACTCCAGCGCTTTGCCAACTAAATAGGTGAGGCCGGAACGACGGTGGGTTTGGCAATGGGTAATGATTTCTTTATTGCCATGGATATGCGTTTCGTAAAGCTCTTCGCGAATGTCATCGAGATCACGTACTTTACCGTTTTCGTCGAGACAGCGTTTCCATTCGTAGTTGAGCGCGCCCGGGATATGGCCGCCTTTTTCGGCGCGTTTATCGGCACCGCTGAATTCTTCAGGCGAACGGGCATCCCAGATAATGGTGCCGTCGGCGTCCAGGTGTGCTGAAATGTGCTGCATATCTGCTTGGTGGTGAGCGGCCTGACAGTCGATGACCGCGACGCTATGTTCACGCGTGTTGGCGCTGGTTTCCACCTCGTAACCTGCTTCCTGCCAGGCAGCAATGCCGCCGTTTAAAAAGCTGTAGCCGTGTACGTAGGAATAGCGGAAGTGACCAATCATTTCCAGCACCCAGATAAAGCGGCCAGCCCAGCAGCCATTTTGATCGTCATAGGCGACCACCAGGGTTTTAGGATCAAGTCCAAGTGAATCAAACAATGCCTTGAGGGCGGCTTTATCGGGTAATAGGCCAGTCGTTGGAGTTTCGCCGGCACAGATGGCCTGAGGCGATACGTGAACAGCGCCAGGTACATGCCCCTTCTGGTAGTTTTCTTCGCTGCTGAGGTCGACGATAAGAATTTTTTCGTGACCGATATAGGGTTTGATTTGATACGCTTCTGAAATGACGGGAAGCTGGTATATCGATAAATCCATGGTTAACGCCTGTAAATGCGGATGCTATTCATCTTCATCGCTTGTTCTAAATTGCAGCTCATGGGTGACCTGCGCCAGTCTGCTTTGGGCTGGCATTGTAACGCAGGACTGATATGCTGTCAGGCTTCATTTTTCACTGCTGGATCTGCTATTTGTGAACTTCCCGAGCCCCTTGGTTTCTGCCCGACTTATCAGACGCTACAAACGTTTTTTGGCCGATGTTGTTTTTGACGATGGCCGCGAGCTGACTGTTTATTGCCCAAATACCGGTAGCATGTTGAATTGCGCTGAGCCGAACAGTCCTGTTTGGTTATCTTATTCGGACGACCCAAAGCGTAAATACGCTTACACATGGCAGTTAGTTCAAAATCATCCTGGCGAACTTGCCTGTATTCACTCGGCACTTGCTAATAACCTTGTTAAAGAGGCCGTTGCAGCCAATAGAGTCGCTGAGTTGACTGGGTATGAGAGTATTCAAAGTGAAGTTCGCTATGGTGAAGAGAAAAGCCGTATCGATCTGCTTCTCAGCCGTGCTGATGAGCAATGCTATGTGGAAGTTAAGTGCGTGACACTGCATGTTGGCGGTGGCCAGGGTTTATTTCCCGATGCGGTGAGTGCACGCGGTAGCAAGCATTTACGAGAGCTGGCTGCGATGAAGGCTCAGGGGCATCGCGCGGTACTGTTTTTTTGCGTGCAAAATAGTGCTGTTGAGCGGGTGGCGGCGGCCGCTGATATCGATGCTAAGTATGCGCAGACGCTAGAAGAGGTTATGGCGGCAGGCGTTGAGGTGCTGGTCTATAACACGGAGATTTTCCCTGAAGGGATGGTGTTAAAGCAGCGTTTGCCTTTTATTGGCGGTGGTTAGCTTGCTGCGCTTGAAGGCAGTGGCTCCGTTAGCATAATTTGATCATCAAGCAGGGTATAGCTGATTGCCTGCAATGACTCGCCTTTGCAGGGGCCAAGTACACATTCACCGTTATTCAGTGTAAACATCGCGCCATGGGTGGAGCACTGGATGTAGGTCTCATCGTAATTCAGGAAATCGTCAGGCTGGAATTCCAGGTTCAGGCCTAGATGGGGGCAGCGATTTTCATATAAAAAAATGACGCCGTCTTTTTTCAATGCAATGAGATTTAAACCGGATAACTCAAAACCACGGGTTTTACCTTCTTCTATGTCGTCAATGTGGCATAGGGTGATCATGGGGTTCTTCCTGCCTGCTTGGCGCTCCCGGTGACCTGAAACTCGTCGCGATCAGACAGGTCGGCGAATAAATCGCGGTCAAGCCGCTTTTCGTGGCTGGCAATTACGGTGGTGACCATTGAGTCGCCGGCAACGTTAACGGCTGTACGCATCATGTCCAGCAGGCGATCGACGCCAAGAATCAGCGCAATGCCTTCCACCGGCAGGCCAACTTGCTGTAATACCATCGCCAGCGTAATTAAGCCAACGCCGGGTACACCAGCGGTGCCAACCGATGCCAGGGTGGCGGTTAAGATAACCATTAAGTAGCCGGTTAAGCCAATGTCAACATTAAAGGCTTGGGCGATAAAGACCGTAGCAACACCCTGCATGATGGCGGTGCCGTCCATATTGATAGTGGCACCAAGTGGAAGGGTAAAGGAGGCCACGGAGTTGTCTACACCAAGACGTTTTTTGGCTACGTTAAGGGTTACTGGCAGTGTTGCGCTGCTGCTGGAGGTACTAAAGGCAAACAGCATGGCGGGGCGAATATTGCTAAAAAAAGCCAGTGGGCTAAGACGAGCCAGCAGTGATAGTAAAATTGAGTAAACACCAAGGCCGTGCAGTAGCAGTACCAGTACCACCGTGAAAAAATACCAGGCCAGGTCGGCAATGGCTGAAAACCCTAATGAGGCAAAAAGCTTGGCTAACATGCAAAATATGCCATAGGGCGCAAGATGCATCAAAATGACCACCATTTTCATGATCACTTCGTTGAAATTACTGAACACCTCAGCAACCCGTTTGCCGGCTTCTCCGCAACGCGAAACCGCTATCCCCATTAAAATCGAGAAGACAATAATTTGTAGCATATTGCCTTCCGCCATCGCCTGAATGGGATTAGTAGGGAAGATATTAATCAGTACCTCTTTAAGCGAGGGTTGTGATGTTGGGTTGAATACCGCCTCGCTAGACATATTCATGTCGGTGCCGGGGTTAATCAGGTTGGCCATCATTAATGCCAGTGAAATAGCGATGGCTGTGGAGAGCATATAAAGAATTAGGGTGCGTAGCGCCATGCCGCCCATGCGACTGTTACCACCCAGTTCGCTACAACCGCAAACCAGTGAGACAAAGACCAGTGGCACAACGAGCAGTTTTAGCGAAGCGATAAATATCGTGCCAATGACATCCAGTACGCCGTCAATGAGCGCCCATTGAAGCCATAAGGTGACCGTTTCGGGCAGAACGTTGGACTGGTTTAGCCAGTTGATGCTGATACCGAGCAACAGGCCCAGGCCCATGCCGATTAAAATGCGGGTAGTCAGGTTCATGTGCTTGCTCATCAATGACGGACATCTCATGGTACGAGTTTGGTGCAGGGCTGCGCAAGTGGGGGTGACTGGGGCGGAGAAGCAGCTTAAGCGCTGAGCGCGCCTTACGAAAGGTCTTTAGGCTGGATATGACCGCTGTTTTGCGATTATGTCCCAGAGGGTTGCCCGAACAGAGGAGGCCCGCTATCGAGGGCCCCGCTAAGTATTGGAGAACGAGGAATTTTTTAATCGCGCAAGCTAATACAGCGCCAGTTTCGCTGTCGGGCGTGAGCGATTAGCTTATCGTCGCCGTCGACAACGCACGGGTGCTCTACGGCTTCTAGCAGCGGACGGTCATTATAGGAGTCGCTGTAGCCGTAGCTGCCCTTAAGCGTCATATTGTGTTCGTCCAGCCAGGCGTTAAGACGAGTGATTTTTCCATCACGGTAACTGGGCGTACCGCTGACTCTGCCGGTGTAGCGGCCATTAATTATTTCTGGCTCTGTCGCAATGAAATCGTCAACACCGTGCAGTTTGCAAATGGGGCCGGCAACAAAGCTGTTGGTTGCGGTAATGATGAGCAGGGTGTCGCCTTGGTCGCGATGTTTTTGTAATAAGGATTTAGCTTTACCCTGAAGCATTGGCTGCACTTTTTCTTCCATATAGGCGTCATGCCAGTTGCGCAGGATTGCCATGTCGTTATTCGCTAGTGGTTCAAGAGCGAACTCTAAAAACTCGTTAATGTCCATTTCCCCGCGCAGGTACTGTTGGTAAAAATCCACATTTTTTTGCGTGTAGCTGGCGGTATCAACGTAATTGTTTGCAGCGAGGAACTCCCCCCAGGCTAAATCACTATCGCCTGCTAAGAGCGTGTGATCAAGATCGAAAATTGCCAATGCCATTGCTTATCCTCTGCTTTATAGGGTGATTAATGTACGACGAAGGCGCACATTATAGCGACTTATGTTACGCTGGAAAGACAGTAAATTTGCGGCCCTGTAGAGAAACCGGTAAATTTAAAAGTCGGTTCCAATCGGTCGCAAATCAAAAAACTCGTTTGATTGAAATGTTCGGACCGTAAATTTTGGCGGATTGAGGAGCATTTGCTCGCTCAGAATAAGCTATAGCAGGTGAACAACAGTGATTGACTCGGATGGATTTCGCCCTAATGTTGGCATTGTGTTGGCCAACCCTCGGGGGCAAGTGTTATGGGCCCGGCGAATTGGCCAGCAGGCTTGGCAGTTTCCGCAAGGGGGAATAAAGGAACACGAAAATGCAGAGGAAGCACTGTTTCGAGAGCTGCGGGAAGAGGTCGGATTGAGACCTCAGGACGTTAATGTTCTGGCTATGACAAAGGGCTGGTTGCGTTATCGTTTACCCAAGCATTTGTTACGACATAACTCAAAGCCGATGTGCATTGGCCAGAAGCAAAAATGGTTTTTGTTACAGATGTTAAGTCCGGATGAGCGAGTGGATTTTAGTTATTCAGAAAAGCCTGAGTTTGATTACTGGCAGTGGGTAAGTTACTGGTATCCGGTCAGTCAGGTTGTGTTGTTCAAGCGTGACGTCTACCGCCGCGCACTCAGTGAACTGGCGCCGACGGTACATCAAGCCAGTCGTTAATAGAAGGAAAATCGTCAGGATCATGGAGTACCGATGCTAGGCACACTGCGCAGTATTGTTCAGGAAGTGGATGCAGCAAAAGACCTTAAGGCCGCACTGGGTGTGGTGGTCAAGCGTGTTCAGAATTCCTTGGAGACCAGCGCCTGTGCGATTTACCTGTTAGATCCAGAAACCAACCAGTTGGTGCTGCGTGCGGTGGACGGACTCAAGATAGATGCCATTGATAATGTCCGATTACAGACATCGCAGGGACTGGTCGGGCAAGTGCATACTCGTGCCGAGCCCTTAAACCTCGAATACGCTGCCGAGCATAAAAAATTCCAGTATTTCCCTGAAACCGGTGAAGAAGCCTTTAGCTCATTTCTTGGCGTGCCGATTGTGCATCACCGCAGTGTATTAGGCGTGATGCTGGTACAAAGTATGGAGCGCCGTCGGTTTGATGAAGAAGTCGAAGCCTTCATGATTACGTTGGCTTCACAGCTTGCTGTCGTTTTAGCGCATGCCAAGGCAACGGGGACCATTCAGGAAATTTCCCGCCAAGGCGCCGATGCGCTGGTTCGTTTTGATGGTGCCGCCGGGGCGCCGGGGGTGGCCATTGGTAAGGCGGTTGTGGTCTTTCCGCTTGCCGACTTGGATGCGGTGCCTGACCGGCCAGCGAGAGATCATGATTATGAAATTGAGCTGTTTCATGCTGCTGTTGACCGGGTTAGGCGAGATATTGAAGCCGCCAGTTCCAAGTTTTCTTCCAAACTTGGCGTCGAAGAGCGTGGCCTATTTGACGTGTACCTGAATATCCTCAATGACAATGCGCTGGGCGGCGAAGTCATGCAGAAAATTCGCGCGGGTCAGTGGGTTCAGGGTGCGCTACGTGATGTGATTAGCGAACATGTCAGCGTCTTTGAAATGATGGATGATGAGTATCTGCGTGAGCGTGCGACTGATATTCGTGATCTGGGACGGCGTATTTTATCTTACCTGCAGGATGTTCAGCACGAAGTTCGTGAGTTGCCAGAGCAGGTTGTATTAGTGGGAGAAGAGTTAACGCCGGCCAATTTGGCGGAGGTGCCCAGAGACAGGCTGGTTGGTTTGATCAGCTTGCGAGGCTCTAAAAACTCCCATGTTGCGATTTTAGCGCGGGCGATGGAAATCCCTACGGTGGTTGGTGCGTCCGATATACCTTACCGGCAGCTGGAAGGGCTTGAGGTCATTATTGATGGCTACCAGGGGAAAGTTTTCCCTAGTCCTTCTCAGGAATTACGCGCACGTTTTAATGAGGTGGTGGCAGAAGAAAAGGCCATGGTGAGCGGCCTTGAGGCGCTCAGTGATTTGCCGTCGGAGACGCTGGATAAACACCGCATTCCACTGCGAGTCAACACCGGCTTGTTATCCGATGTGGCAAGATCTATTCAGCGTGGCGCTGAAGGTGTTGGGCTGTATCGTACCGAAGTGCCCTTTATGATGACGGACCGGTTCCCCAGTGAAAATCAACAGGAGGAGGTTTACCGTCAGCACTTGGAGGCGTTTGCACCGAATCCGGTGACGATGCGCACGTTGGATGTCGGCGGTGATAAAGAGCTGCCGTATTTCCCGATCAATGATGCTAACCCGTTTCTTGGTTGGCGTGGTATTCGCATTACGCTTGACCATCCAGAAATATTTCTGGTGCAGATTCGCGCGATGCTGAAGGCCAGTGAGGGGCTTGATAATTTGCGAATCATGTTGCCAATGATCACCAGCGTGACCGAGGTTGAGGAAGCATTGCACCATATCCATCAGGCCTACCAGGAAATTCGCGAGGAAGGTTATGACGTTATCATGCCGGCTGTGGGCGTGATGATTGAGGTACCTGCCGCTGTTTATCAAGCACGTGAGCTAGCGCAGCGAGTGGACTTTTTATCGGTGGGTAGTAATGATTTGACCCAATACCTGTTGGCGGTGGATCGAAATAACAGTTTTGTTGCTGATTTGTACCACTCCCATCATCCGGCGGTATTGAAAGCGCTTAAATCGGTGGTTAACAAGGCGCATCTTGAGAATACGCCTGTCAGTGTGTGTGGCGAGTTGGCTGGCGATCCTTGCGGCGCCCTGCTGCTTATGGCGATGGGCTACGACGAACTGTCGATGAGCGCATCGAATATTTTGCGGGTTAAGTCAGCCGTGCGGCATGTGACGCTCAAACAGGCCAAGCAGTTGTTGGAAGAAGTCATGCTGATTGATACTGCTGGCTTGGTTGAAAGCCATTTGAATGCTGCAATTAAAGAGCTGGGCATTGAACACATGGAAGCTTCGCTTTAGTCTCGCCTTCCTAATCCCTTTATCAATTTGAATAAGTTATTAAACGTGCCTATTTACCACGATATTGACCCTATTGCCCTGTCTTTGGGCCCGCTTAAAATTCACTGGTACGGCATTATGTATCTGATTGGCTTTGCTGCTGCCTGGTGGTTGGGGCAATATCGAGCGCGGCAAACCAATTCGCCACTTAAGCCTGAACAGGTGTCTGATCTGATATTTTATGGGGCGCTGGGTGTTGTTGTGGGCGGCCGTTTTGGTTACGTGTTTTTTTATAACCTTGATCGGTTTTTAGAACAGCCGGCCTGGCTGTTTGCGGTGTGGGATGGCGGCATGTCTTTCCATGGCGGATTGCTGGGCGTTATGGTCGCGCTGATGATATATGCGCGTAAATTAGGGGTGAGATTTTTTGCCATGATGGACTTTGTTGCGCCACTCGTACCGGTTGGTCTGGGGGCTGGCCGGTTGGGTAACTTTATTGGCGGCGAACTTTGGGGGCGCGTGAGTGACGTGCCGTGGGCGATGGTATTTTCCCATCCGGCTGCCGGAGATTTGCCACGACACCCCTCACAGCTTTATCAGTTTGCGCTGGAAGGCGTGTTACTGTTTGTCATTTTGTGGTTTTATTCAGCACGACCTCGTCCAGCCATGGCTGTTTCAGGGCTGTTTTTAATCTGCTACGGATCGTTCCGGTTTGTGGTGGAGTTTTTCCGTCAACCCGATGCACACCTTAATTTTGTTGCATTGAACTGGGTGACGATGGGGCAGTTGTTATCGCTACCAATGATGATTGGCGGATTAGCTTTGTTAATAGCGGCATATCGTCGTGCCGGGCAAGAAGTTCAAAAGTGAGAAAGCGATGCAACAATATTTAGACCTCATGCAGGACGTTTTGGATAACGGCGTGGATAAAAGTGATCGCACGGGTGTTGGCACACGTTCAGTATTTGGGCGACAGTTACGGTTTGATTTGGGCGCCGGATTTCCGCTAGTTACGACGAAAAACTGTCATCTGAAGTCGATTATTCATGAGCTGTTGTGGTTTTTACAGGGCGACACAAATATTCGTTACCTGAAAGAAAATGGTGTCACCATCTGGGATGAGTGGGCGGACGAGAAGGGTAACCTTGGCCCTGTTTATGGCGAGCAATGGCGGGCTTGGCGCAAGCCTGATGGCGGCACAGTTGACCAGATTAGTAAGCTGGTGCACAACCTGAAGCACAACCCGGATAGCCGGCGCTTGCTGGTGGTTGCCTATAACCCAGGTGTGGCGGATGAAATGGCGCTGCCTCCCTGCCATTCCTTGTTCCAGTTTTATGTGGCTAATGGCAGGCTTTCATGCCAGTTGTATCAGCGTTCCGCAGACTTATTTTTGGGTGTACCCTTTAACATTGCCTCCTATGCTATTTTGACGCATATGCTGGCGCAACAAGCAGATTTGGATGTGGGGGAGTTTGTTCATACTTTTGGGGATTGCCATCTTTACCATAATCACCTGACCGATGATATTGTGCACGAGCAGCTACGTCGTAAACCACGCAAATTACCAAAACTGAACATCAAGCGTAAGCCGCAATCAATGTTTGATTACTGCTACGAGGATTTTGAAATCGTGGGTTATGACCCTTACCCGACGATTAAAGCGCCGATTGCTGTTTAAGCATTGGAAGGCCGCTAATGCTAACTCACTCTATGCAGGCAGCGTGGCGTTAGTATACTGAGTTGCGAACGCCTGAACATCGTCAAAAAGACGGTTTAGGCTGGGCAGTAACGATACAAGTTTTTCACGCTGTCCCGCTTCAGCCGCGCCCTCAATTGCTTCGCAAAGGTCTGCTAATTTAAGTGCTCCGAGGTTGAGTGAGGCCGATTTTAATTTGTGGGCCTGTTTGATAACCACTTCATTGACGTTACTTTCAACTGCCGCGTTGATGGCGGAAATGGCAGTTTTCGCTGACTTAATAAATGAATCAAAGAGCCGGTAGTGCACATTAACATCGTCGCCAACAACTTGGATTAATACAACAATGTCGATGGCACTATGATTATCGGTGGAGATCAACGTTTGTTGTGCTGTGGTCGTTTGCTCTTCATTTTCTATGCTGATTGATGAGCGTTCTTTGGGTAGCCATTTTTCAAGTGCCTTTTTAAGATCCTGCAGGGCCATTGGTTTCAATAGAAATTCATCCATGCCTATATTTAGGCAGCGATGAGCATTACCTTTTGAGGACGCTGCGGTAAAGGCAATAATCGGCGTATGACAGCTACCAGCTTCAGTTTCCCGGATTCTACGAGTTAGTTCGTAGCCGTCGATACCGGGCATGTTAATGTCGGTGAGTATCAGGTGATAATTGTTGGTTTGCCATTTTTGCCAGGCTTCTGCACCATTCTGACAGGCATCCGATTTATAACCGATGATGGCGAGCTGTTGACTAAGGACATCAAGGTTGCTGGCGTTGTCATCAACGAGCAGGATTCGAATACGTTCGTTTTCAGTCAGTATTGGCCGCATGACGGGTATTTTTGATTTAGACCTGCATGCCTTATGCTCCAGGTGTTGGATGACGTCAGATAAGCTGCTTAAAGTGGTTTTATGAGCTTTTTCGAAGGTTTCGAGGTGACGGCTAATTGCCGTCTCCGGTTGCCGTTTTCTGAGCGAGTTTTCTAGTTTCGCTGCGTTATAGGCGAGATCGTTTGCGCCAATTGATGCGCTGGCTCCTCGTAGCGAGTGGGCTAGTGCTGACGCACTATCGAACTGTTTTATCTGCAGTTGTTGGCGGATACTGTCTGCCGCGTCAGCGTTTTTCGCAATAAATTGTTTGACGAGACGAATATAAATCGTGTGGTTGTCGTTCACCCGCTTCAGGCCATCCTGAAGGTCGACGCCAGTGAATGAGATGTTGTCTGGGTTCTTAAGCGTTTGGGAAAAAGCGGTTTTGGTGTTGTTACTCGTCGGTGTGGAGACTATATAACGATCAATGGCGTTGAATAGTTGTTCTGGCTCAATGGGCTTTGGTAAGTGCGCGCGCATTCCTTTGTCGAGGCAGCGTTGTTTTTCGTCGTCCGAGGTGTGTGCCGTCAGACCGATAATGGGCAGGTTTGTATAGCGAGAGTCTGAACGCAGTGCTGAGGTCGCGTCATAGCCGTTCATTTCCGGCATTTGTAAATCCATTAAAATGCCGTCTATTGAGAGAGGACTTTTGCCGAGCATTAAGTCGAGTACCTCTTGGCCGTTATTCGCAACCGTAACTTCTATGCCTTCGCTGCGTAATAACTCAGCAGCTATTTGTTGGCTAATTTCATCATCTTCGGCCAATAAAATATGACACCCTTCGAAGGTGCGTGGTTTGGCGCTGGGTTTGATAAGGCTGATTTCATCGGTGGTTGTGAGCAGGTGCTTAATAAGTGGCTTCAAGTGACTGTCGATGACCGGTGAAGTCAGTAGCGCATCAATACGGCTGCCGATTAGCGGATTGTATTCAGCAATGTCAGCACAGCGGCTGATGAGGACTATTTTTGGGATGGTGGCAAATTCGGTATTCCTGGTTATTCGTAAGGCAACTTCTTCGCCGCGGAGCTGTGGCATGTCTGCTTTACAGATAACTAGCTGATAAGGTTGACCCGTTTGACAGGCATGAACGGCATCATCCAGTCCCTGTTGGGAAGAGTGCACCTGTGTAACAGCACAGCCAAATCGCCTGAGCATTTGTGCGATAGCGTTACTGGAATGGTTGTTGTAATCAATTAAGAGAACGGGTAACGGAGCTTTGGTGAGTACGTCTGGTTGCTTCGGTTGTAATGGAACAGCAAAGGCTGCTGTAAAGGTGAACTCGGTACCGACACCGTAGGTGCTGGTCGCTGAAATTTCTCCCTCCATCATTTCTACAAGCTTTTTGGTGATGTTTAGGCCAAGCCCTGATCCACCATTACGGTGACTGACTGTTGTGGCGGTGCTAGTAAAGGTGTTGAATACTCGAGAACTTTGTTCCGCAGACATACCAATCCCCGTGTCACTGACTTGACAGCTAAGCCGTAAATTCTGGTCGTTACTCTCCACTACATTAACCGTTAGGGTGACCTCCCCACATTCGGTGTATTTGACGGCATTGCTTAGCAGGTTGAGGAATATTTGCTGTAATCGGGCAGCGTCGCCAATGAGTATTTCTGGCAGAGGGTCCTTGATATCAATAATGAACTCCAGGCCTTTATCCTGCGCTGGGCGCGCAATTGATTTGATGACCTTATCGAGTACTTCATTGAAGTTAAAAGAGATTTTTTCCAGGTGTAACGTGCCCGCTTCGATTTTCGCGAAATCAAGAATATCGTTGATGATCGTCAACAGGTTTTCTCCCGAGCTTGCCAGCTTGTGAGTGTAGTCCTGTTGTCGCGGAGTTAAGGTGGTTTGATTAAGTAGGTGTGTTAAGCCCATAACGGCACTTAGTGGCGTGCGAATTTCGTGGCTTATATTGGCTAAAAACTCACTTTTTAGCGTGTTGCTCATTTCAATCTGTTGGCGAGCCAGTTCAAGTTCGTTGGTACGAGCCGCCACTTTATTTTCCAGCTTCTGGGAATAACCTTTGACCGCCTGCTGAGATTGAATGAGGTTGTCACTGACGTGCTGCAGTGAGACTCCCAGCTCGGCTATTTCGCTGACCGTGTTATGACTAATACTTTCAGCTGTCTCGGCGAGTGCTTGGTAGTTGCCAGCGATAATCTCGCCGGCCTGGTGAGACAGCTTCTCTATAGGCGTGGTCACTTTTTCGGCAAGACGGTAAGCAATAAGTCCCCCTAACAGTATGAAGAGGGTGGTTGCCAGTGACGCAATGGTGAGAGCCCAATATAGCTCGTTTTTGATGTGGGCCTTTTTTTCGATGCGCATTGACTCAATGCCTGCAAGAGAAAAGCCAAGCCTTAGCACGCCCCAGTGTTGGCGTTGTAGAATGATTGGTGTGACAACTTCAATATAAGAGGTTTGGTTCGCTGAGTATTCGAGTGATTGCTGGGTGGTAAATGAAGCCATCTGTCGGGCTTTATTGTCGTTCAGCAGGCGGGTTTGAAATTCTGGCCGCTGTGTGTGGGCGTAGGCAGTGCGTTTGCGGCTCATGAGAATGGCGAAATCAAGCTCGTCATTGTCGGCGACTAATGTATTTAGCTGTTTTTGCAGCGCCGTGAGGTTTAACTGAGTCAGGTTTTCATTAATGGGTGAGCGTACTTGGCGGGTTAAAATGTGACCTTTGTCGATAAGGCCGGCTTTCAGCTGCTCGATATCGTGCTGCAAATCGTCGTTGAGGTGCTTGTTATGATAAAAAGCGATGACGCCAGTAGCGGTTACCAATATCAGCGCAATCAGCGATGTTATGGTAACTAGCAGTTGATGTAACAGCGTCTTTTTTGGGGGCGCTGACTTAGTCATTTAAGTCGCGATCCGCAAGAGCTTGCTGAGGATAGCTGACAGCCGGTGTCGTTGCTATTTGTTAGTAAAAACGTATTTTTGAGAACCATAGACATCCCTGATGGTGCTTGATTTGCAGGTAATAAGTAATCACGATCCTGATTTGGCAAATCAATAATAGCCACTTAATTGTAGTTACTTACATGATAAAAGCACGTATAAATTAGGCTGTTAAATGTCGTAACAAGTCGTCATTAACGATGATGCTGCGATACGCTATTCTGAGAGCTGTTAAGGGCAAAGCGTGCTTACTCAAAGGTTCCGTTTAATTACATGGAATAAAAACTAATAGGGTTAAATGTGAAATGAAACAGCCGCGGCAAATTAATGAGCGACGTAACCGGCAGCGGTATCCCGGGCTTGCTTATACAGCCACTGTTCAGCGGACTGGGTTAAGGCGGTTTTCTAAACCCTATATGGCGACCATTGTCGATTTTCATCGTTTTGGAGCCTGCCTTTGCGCGGATAAACGAATCACCGTTGGCGCTAAAATCGGTCTTTCCATTAAATCCACTAGTGAAGAGGTAAGAGGTATAACTGCTGTCGTTTGTCATGTACGCACACTGCCGACCGGCTATTGGTTTGGCATAAAGTTTCTTCATTCGAGCCAGGGTGGCGGTGCCGGAAGGAGCGTGTTGGCCGGTTTGGAAACCATGATAAAGAAGCAATTGGCTTAACTGTTTGGAATAAGGCTGATGGTAAGTAGGTATAACGAAAATTTGGTGTTGTTGGTTTTATTATCGGTCGCTTTACTGTTGTCAGCCATTGAGCCTTATGACCGTTTAACCTGGTGGCTGGAAACTTTTCCGGTCTTTATTGGATTACCAATATTGCTGTTGAGTTATAGACGTTTTCCCCTGACGGCAATCGCTTACCGGCTGCTGTTTATTCATGCTCTGATTTTGATTGTAGGTGCCCACTATACCTATGCGCGTGTCCCTATTGGGTTCTGGTTGCAGGACTGGCTTGAATTATCGCGCAACCACTATGACCGACTGGGACATTTGGCGCAGGGCTTTGTCCCCGCTATTTTGGCCCGAGAAATTTTGATACGCCGGTCGCCTTTACAGGCGGGGAAATGGTTGTTTTTCATTGTTGTTTGTATCTGTTTAGCGATCAGTGCTTTCTATGAGTTGATTGAGTGGTGGGTAGCGATTGCGGCACAGCAGGGAGCGATTGAGTTTCTGGGTACCCAGGGCGATGTTTGGGATACACAGTCAGATATGTTTATGGCGTTGATTGGTGCTACCGCAGCCCAGCTGTTGCTTGCGCGACGTCACAGCAGGCAGCTTTCTAGTCTTGGGTGAGCGGACGGTGAGATAACTGTTTGGTGCTTATTAAGGGCATGCCAATTATCCGCTTTGTGCTATGCTTGGCGCTGCTTTTTTCTCAGCCCATTTAGATGTAAGGAATCCCACATTGAAACTTTCTCTTATTGTTGCGATGGCTCAAAACCGGGTGATAGGGGTTAATAATAATTTGCCCTGGTATTTGCCCAACGACTTGAAATACTTTAAAGCCGCTACCATGGGGAAACCGGTGATTATGGGGCGTAAAACCCACCAGTCCATCGGAAAACCGTTGCCTGGGCGCACCAATATTGTGGTAACGCGTGACCCCGATTTTCAAGCGGACGGTTGCAAGGTGGTGCTATCGCTGCCTGATGCGATCGAAATGGCTGAAAGTATCTGCCTGATTGAGGGCGCTGAAGAAGTGATTGTGATGGGCGGCGCGCAGATCTATGAGCAAGCACTGGCTGCTGCTGACCGCTTATATTTGACGGAGGTTCACGCAGAAGTAAGTGGTGATGCTTTTTTCCCAGATTTTGAGCGTTGCGAGTGGCAGGAAGTTGGGCGGGAAGATTATAAAGCCGAAGGCCCCAACCCTTATGACTATAGTTTTCTGGTGTTGGAACGAAGGAGCTAGCGCGAAAAATTTAATAAAAAAGGGGCTTAAAGCCCCTTTTTTGCGATCAGAATTAACCTTTCATTTTTCTGAAAACAAACAGCAGTAACAGTGCGCCGCAAATGGCAGTGAGGAAACTACCAATACTGAAGCTGCCTACGCTGCCAAGGCCAATCAGTGAACCGACGAAGCCGCCAACGAAAGCGCCAGCAATGCCCAGTATTGTTGTGACAATAAAGCCACCGCCGTCTCTGCCGGGCATAATCCATTTAGCCAAAATACCAGCAATCAAGCCAAATAAAATCCAGGACAATATTCCCATACTGATCTCCTTATTGTTGAATAATTTGTGCGCTATACCCTAACACAGTCAATAAAGACTTGTCTTTTAACGGCTGCGGATCAGTTGCTCTAGGGAGGCGTTGGCCTGCTGCACGATATAACAAAAGGCGCTGCGTTGCTCTTCGGTCAAGCTTTCCCTGCCGGCGCGATCTGCATAAATAAGGCCGACTAACCGCTTATTGGCAATAATAGGGGCTGCTTGAGCGAGTGGGTTGCCGAGTATTTGTTGCTCTAGTTCGTTGAAACTGGCGCTGTCAGGTGCTTCGCCAATAATGGTGTGTTGGCGTTTTACTGCGCATTGCTGAAAGGCACCTGGCTGATCGTTAGTGATTGGTATGAGCAATTGTTTGCGCCAAGTCTCAGTGCCTTTGCCCAGTGCATGTTTTGCTTGCACTTTGCTGCGATTGGCATCACAGAGCAGGATAGCGACGCGCTCAAGTCCGACGCCCAAATGAATACCTTCGGCAACGGTGTGAAATAGGGTATTGATATCGCACTTGTCTTTCACTAAGACATCGAGGTCGCGCAACATATTGAGCTGAAACTGGGGGTTGGGTTTGAGTGCCGATGAGTTTTCTTTTTTTAATTGAGCCTGTTTGGCTCTTTCGTGTAACTGGTCAACTCCAAGGGCTTTTAGCTCTGAGTTGGCTTCGGCGCTGCCCTGTTCGATGAGATCTTTGATCTCTTTGGTATCGGCCTTACAAAAATCGGCAATGTCTTCGATTAGTTTATCTAGTGCCTGGCTATCAGGGGCTTGGCGTTGAAGTTCGCATAGACGATCGGCAAACTGAACACACTTAACGGCGGGGTCGCTGGTGTTTGGTTTGTTGAGCGCTTCCTTTAATACACTGCCTAACTCCCAGCGCTCTGCCAGGCCGCTCGATAGAGCATGAAAGTTAGTGCCTAATTCGCGCTCAATCAGCTTGTCAGGAGAGTCTTTGTCTTCGAGTGCGAGACTCAGCTGCACCGCCTGCTCGCCGCCAAAACACCAGAAGGCCAATTCGCCAAGACGATAGAGTAGCGCAGCAATAAATACCTCTTCGTTTACCTTCCCTGAGACCTTCTGCATCAGGTTACGCGATTGAACCGCGGCATTAATGGCATGCACAATGCCGTCCAGTAAGTAGGGAGGGCTTTGATTAGAAAGTAATTTATCAATCAATACAACGGAGGTGTAAATGGATTTTACGCCAGCCAGCCCCAGTTGAACCACCGCACGGCTAATGGTGGTGATTGGGTTGTTGATGGTGGGATTATAGATGACGCAGTTGGCAACTTTGAGCACCCGAGAGGTGAGGGACGGGTCCTTCAGTATCACATCCGCCAGCTGCATTGCTGTGCTGTTACTCTTACCTGTTACCGCTTCGAGTTCCTGAATGACGCCGCCAAGTACCGGTAATTCTGTTTCGGAAAAAACATTTAGCCAACGTTCACGCCCGTGCGTTTTTTCAGCCGCCATCGTTTGAAAATGCCCTGTCTCTGAGTTTGATAATGGCGTCAGTTGCCATCGAGTTAATCCAATAAAAAGGCCGCAATCCACGCGGCAGATAGCGGCCTTTTTTCAGCATGCGATTGCTTAGTCGAGCAATGACAAATCCCTTACCGCACCTTTGTCAGCACTGGTGACCAGTTTCGCATAGGCTTTCAGCGCGGCTGTTACGCGGCGCGGACGGTCCTTGGCCGGCTTCCAACCAATTTTATCCTGCTCGGCACGGCGAGTTGCCAGCTCTTCATCGCTGATGAGAACATCAATGGTGCGATTAGGAATGTCGATCCGGATGGGGTCGCCATTACGCAGCAAGCCAATCGCGCCGCCAGCAGCAGCCTCTGGTGAACAGTGACCAATCGATAGGCCTGATGTGCCGCCAGAGAAGCGACCATCGGTTAACAGCGCGCACTCTTTACCTAACCCCTTGGATTTAATGTAGGAGGTTGGATAAAGCATCTCCTGCATGCCGGGGCCGCCGCGTGGACCTTCATAGCGTACAATCACGACATCGCCGGCTTTGACCTTGTCATCGAGAATGTTCTGTACCGCTTCGTCCTGGCTTTCTACGACATGAGCTGGACCTTCGAAGACTAGAATACTCTCGTCAACACCGGCCGTTTTTACAACGCAGCCGTCTTCAGCAATATTACCGTGCAGCACAGCAAGGCCGCCCTCCAGGCTAAAGGCGTGGTCGATAGAGCGAATACAGCCGTTTTCGCGGTCTGCATCCAGGCTTGGCCAGCGTGTGGCTTGGCTGAAGGCTGTCTGAGTGGGAATGCCAGCCGGGCCTGCTTTATAAAATGTCTGCACCTCTGGGGTGGGGTTACGCATAATGTCCCAGTTATCCAGGGCGTCCTTCATGGTGGCGCTGTGAACCGTCGGTACGTCTGTGTGTAAAACGCCAGCACGATCCAATTCGCCAAGAATAGCCATAATGCCGCCGGCCCGATGTACATCTTCAATGTGGTAGTTTGGCGTGTTAGGCGCCACTTTACACAGTTGAGGAACGGTTTTGGAAAGACGGTCGATGTCCTTCATGGTGAAGTCCACGCCAGCTTCCTGAGCAATCGCCAACAGGTGCAGAATGGTGTTGGTGGATCCGCCCATGGCGATATCCAATGTGATGCAGTTTTCAAAGGCTTTCAGGCTGCCGATATTGCGTGGTAAAACGCTTTCATCGTCCTGCTCATAATAACGTTTGGCCAGCTCAACAATCATGTGCCCGCCACGTTCGAATAACTGGCGACGGTCCGCGTGAGTGGCAACCACTGTGCCGTTGCCGGGCAGGGCTAAGCCCAGCGCTTCCGCCAGACAGTTCATGGAGTTTGCCGTGAACATTCCGGAGCAGGAGCCGCAGGTGGGGCAGGCGCTGCGTTCGTATTCGGCCACTTTTTCGTCGGAGGCATTGTCATCAACGGCAATCACCATGGCATCAACTAAGTCGAGGTTATGATCGGCCAGTTTGGTTTTACCCGCTTCCATTGGGCCGCCCGTAACAAAGATGACCGGAATGTTCAGGCGCATAGCGGCCATCAACATGCCCGGTGTAATTTTGTCACAGTTGGATATACACACCAGCGCGTCGGCGCAGTGCGCGTTCACCATATACTCAACGGAGTCAGCGATAATATCGCGGCTAGGCAGGCTGTAGAGCATGCCGTCGTGCCCCATGGCAATACCATCATCAACGGCGATGGTGTTAAATTCTTTGGCAACACCGCCTGCTTTTTCGACTTCACGGGCAACCAGTTGTCCCATGTCCTTGAGGTGGACGTGGCCCGGCACAAATTGCGTAAAAGAGTTCGCAATAGCGATAATAGGTTTGTGGAAATCTTCATCCTTCATGCCGGTGGCGCGCCATAGCGCGCGAGCGCCAGCCATATTGCGTCCCGAAGTAGACGTCTTAGAGCGATAAGCAGGCATAAATAAAACCTCGATATTCTGTTGTTTGCCAAAAAAAGCGCATAGTATCATTTTATGAGCATAATTGCGTTGCATAATAAGAAAGACAGCTGCTTAAGGGGGCAGAATGAAGGTCGATTTTAAGCACAAGGTGGTGGTTGTAACGGGGGCGACAGGTGGCATAGGGCGAGCATTATCCTGGCGGTTTGCGTCGGCCGGTGCGCGTATTGTGCTGATAGATGTTGACGAAGAGCAGCTGCCAGTCGTTCAGAATCAGATTGAACGTTCCGGTACTGATGTATTAAGTATCGCGTGTGATATTGCCGACTACCCGCAATGCGAAGCGGCAATGCGGCAGATAGTTGACCATTTTGGCGGTATTGACTTGCTTATTAATAACGCCGGTGTATCGCATCGCAGCCGTTTTGAAGATACCGATTTAGCCGTGTTCGAAAAAGTCATGGCGGTCAATTATTTTGGCGCCTTACACTGTACCAAGGCGGCACTCCCCTCGCTGGTGGAACGCCGAGGAATGATTGTGACGTTATCCAGTACTGGCGGCTTTGCGCCAATGATCGGCCGAGTCGGATACAGTGCCAGTAAACACGCCCTGCATGGTTTATTTGAATCGTTACGTCTGGAGCTCAAGGAGCAAGGCGTGCATGTGATGATGGTGTGCCCGGGCGCGACCTCCACAGAAATGCATAAACATATGCTCGCAGCCGACGGCTCAATCACCACCATTCCTTCGGTCGCCGCAAAGAAAATGGCCACTCCGCAGGAGGTGGCCGAGGCTATCTTCAATGGCGCACAGCACAAACAACGGTTGGTGATCCACTCTAAGATGAGTAAGGTGAGCTGGTTTTATTGGAAGTTTTTGCCTTCACTGTTCGAGCGCAAGCTTTATCGGCAGTGGCGGAGTGAGTTGGGCCTATAGTTGGCTGCAAACCCTGTTGGAGGCTATATGTCAGAACCAAAAATTGCGCGTCGCGCGCCCTATGCGGTAGAGGTTGAAGCGGGTAAAAAATATTTCTGGTGTGCCTGTGGACGCAGTGCTAACCAGCCTTTTTGTGATGGCTCACATAAGGATACTGAATTTACGCCTGTGCCCTATGAGGCTGAGAAAACAGGCAAGGTTTTTTTCTGTGGCTGTAAGCATACCAAGACGCCACCACTGTGTGATGGCAGTCATTCAAAAATCGGGCGTGATTAACCTTATGGTTGGCGCTCGTTTTCTAAAATTGCGGCGTTGACAACCATTAGAGCGCTTCGTTAGAGTCTGGTGCTTACTGCAGGGCATCCTGTAGGTAGAGGGATTTTCCATAATAAATAACAATGAGGATGTTTTTGATGCTCTCCACTATGACTTTTTTTGGTCGTCTGCAATTTCTATTTGTCATTCTTCTAAGTGTTTTTTCATTTCAACTTTATGCGGCCTCAGCTCAACCCGCTGTTGCGATCAAAGAACCAAAGGTTGGAGAGAAGGTAAGCAGCTATGCGGTGAAGCGTCTTAATATAGAGTTGCTGTGGGCCGAGTTGGAAGCCTCTTTTAGAGCCACGAAAAAATTCCGTGTACTGAGCCGGGACAAAAATGTACTGGCTGAAATTCGCGAAGAACAACAGTTTTCAGAGTCTGACTTGGCTAAGGGGGATGCTGCTGCAACGGGGGCTCTGGCCAATGCGCATTATTTAATTCTACCAAAAGTGCAGAACTTCAAGTTTTACCGATCAGTAAAACCGCTTCCAAATTTCGATGAAAAATATACACGTCAGGATTCAGGCCTGTTGCACATTACAGCGCAGATGGTTGACACCACTTCTGGTCAAGTTGTTACCAGTTTTGACTTGCAAAGCAGCTTTGCAACGAAAAAAGAAATTGTGAATAACAAAGGGGGGATACCTAACAATACTCATTTCACCCGAATGGCGAAAAAGGTATCGGCGCAACTCGCGGATCAGTTTGTTAATGCCGTTTATCCTATGAAAGTGCTTAAACGAACAAAGAGAAATCAAGTGATTATTAACCGTGGCAAGGATGGTGGGTTAAAACTTGATCAGGAGTACGAGGTGTTTTTTGCTGGCGAAGAGCTGATTGATCCGGATACGGGGGAATCATTAGGTTCCGGCGAAGAGTATGTGGGTAAAGTGAAAATTGTACGTATCAATCCAAAGGTCACTTATGCGGTGATTACGTCAGAGCTGGATCCTGATAATGCGCCAATCGGTGTGGGTGATATTGTTCGTAAGCCACAATAATTACTACTGCTTAGGGAAAAGATGGTGATGCGTAAACTTCAAGCACTGCTTTGTTTTGCGCTGGCTTTTTGTCTTGCCAGCGTGTCTTTAGCCGATCCGGCTGTACTTAAAGCTAAGAAAAACCAAGTCAAAATTTCGATCATGGGGCAGGGCGATTTTCATCCTGATCGTGCTGTTCCGGGTAATATTAAGACCTTACCCGACGATTTGGCGGCTCGTATTATTGAAAACCTGACAGCGACAAAACGGTTTGAAGTATTGGAGCGTTCCGCCCTGCGTAGAGTTGTTAGAGAGCAACAGTTTGGAGGACAACAGCAGGAAACGGACCTTGACAGGGTCATTGAGGAAACGGTTGATAACCTTCCTGATGTTAATGGCTGGACCGTTGCAACGGCTGCCTCAGTTGCCAATCAAAATGACCTTCTCAAAGAGTTTAAGGAACTGGGTACGACTATTGGAGCCGACTACATCGTTTATGCGGTGCTGGAAAAGCATCAGGGCTGGCAAAGCTCGCAGGCTGTCCCCTATACCGATCGGGTGCAAACCACTAATCAGGTTGAAGCTCGTCTGCGGTTGCGAGTAATAGAAACGTCGCAGGGCCGTATTGTTGGCACTGACAGTTTGCATACACGTATCTCAGAGATGGTGTTTGATGGTAAAGCGTCAAGCTTTGATGGTTATTCTATGTTTGACCATTTAGGCTCTGAGGCGGCTATCAGTATTCTCGATATGGTCTTTCCCCCTAGGGTTGTTTCGAAAAGTCCATGGGTGATTAATCGAGGCAGTGATCAACATGTGGCGCAGGGCGACCGTTACACATTGGTCCGAGAGGGTAAGGAAATCAAGGATGCTGCCGGTGTCGTTATTGGCCGTATCAGAGAAGAGGTGGGTGTTGCCGAAGTGAGCCAGGTTCAGCCAACCTTGTCCGTTGTTAAAGTGATCAGCGGTGAGCCCAAGCTTGATGATCTGGCATTCCCGGTTAAGATGGACAACGCCAAGCCAGACCTTAAAGCCGCGCCAGCTTTAAGCTCCCAAAAGACCGTTAAACAGGATAAACCTCGTTTGGCGGTAGGTTTAATTAAAGCCGGCTCAACAGCGTCTCCCGGTATTGACCCTGATGAGTACTATCGCCAATTTACCGATTCGTTATTATCTCGCTTAACTCAGACCAAACGCTTCCAATTAATTGATCGCCAACAGGTTGATCAGCTGCTTAATGAGCAGATGGCTCAGGCTATGGCTGAAAACCGAGAAATGCCCTCAGCAATGGGGCAGCTTGAAGGTGCTGATTACATGGTGATTGGCAGTGTAGCGCGCTTTGCTATTGATGAAAAAACGATCAAGCTGCCGGGTTCTGACCGAACTATAGTCGTCAGTGAAGGCCGGGTTGAAGGCAATATGCGGATTGTAAATGCGCGCACTGGCGACATTATGGAGTCTCGTAAAGTAACCGTCGTGGAGTCCGTAAAGCAGGCGGTTGCCCAAGATCAGTTATTTGTTCAGCTAGCTGATGCCTATGCCGACCAGGTTACCGTAAACCTGATGAGTGCAATCTATCCGATTAAAGTAGCCGCCGTGGTATCGGGTGTTGCTTATATTAATCGAGGTGCAGATGGTGGTCTTTCCAACGGTGAGGTGCTGAGCGTTGTACGTCCGGGCCAGCCTGTGATTGACCCTGATACAGGTGTTCAACTGGGGGTGGCGGAAACCGAAATTGGTCAGCTAACTTTGACTGAAGTTGAAGATGCGCGTTCGAAAGCAGCTGTTGGTGGCTTAACCATTCAGGTGGGCGATATTCTTAAGCGTAGTCGCTCTAGCAAAGGCTTGCGTAGTAATCAGCAGGTCAAAAATGTATCGCTTCGTAGTGGTGGAAGTGCCGATCAAATGGGCAGTGGGCCGCTAACCCTTGCTGTTGGCAAAATCAAAATTAATCAACACGCTACAACCGTGTTACACGAACAGCAGCATACTGCTCGTATGACCAGCGATTTAATGATCAAGCTGTCTCAGTTCTCCGAGTTTGATGTCATGGAGCGCGACCAGATTGATCAGTTGCTGGACGAAAAAGCCTTCACTGCCATTTCTGGTGGTAGCTCAATGGAAGGCGCATTACAGCAGTTAGAGGGCGCTGATTATCTTGTTTACTCGGTTATTGACGACTTCCGCGTACGGGTAGAAAGAAAAGAGATTCCTTATACCGATGAAGTCCAAACACGCTATTACGGAACCGTTGAAGCGACCTGTCGCTTAATTGATGCCCATACTGGGCGACTGAAGAGCGCGGTAAAAGTCCGATTAAATGATCGCATTAAAAAAGTAAGTAGCGAATCAATGGCTGTGAGTGACCTGATTGATCTGTTATCGACAGAAATGGCAACCCGTATCAGTGACGATTTGCTAGCGCGACAAAAGGGCGAGCTGGTTCCAGATGGTCGAATTACAGCACCAGAAAAACGCAAAGCTGAGCCAAAAATTAATCATCCGAATTTTTAGAGTGAAGGAGTAATACTCAAGATGAGCGTCAAAAAGTTTTTTCTATCGGCAGGGTTGGCGGGGTTGGTATTTCTGCCAATGCAGGCCAGCGCTGAATTCGGGTTGTTAAAAGGATTGACGGACTTAGCGACGGGCAATACTGATGCTCAGCAAACCGCGACTGACGGGCAGCCAGCAGATGCTCCCAGCCTAAAACCAGGTAAGGTGCTTGAGCGCAGTGTTGTCTATGAAGGCTACAGCAAAAAGATTTTGCCGGTTAAAGCAATGGTTAGTCAGGGCAAGCTTGGCGAAGCAAAGGCTGAACTGACGAAAATTTCTCCCAAGCCTAAGAAATATGATTTGCTGCATAACCTTCAGTTTGGCATGTTGGCGCTGGACTCAAATGAATTGAAGGAAGCGGAAGAGCGCTTTTATCAGGCCGAAAGAAAGATCGTTGCTAGAAATGATCAGGGCAAAATGACGGGGCTGTTCTCAAGTGCTGGGAAATCTGTCTTTTCAACTATCACCGGCAATGCCGAACTAGGAGCGTACCCTGGCGTGGGGTTTGAGCGTGTATTGATGCTCAACTACAAATCGATTGGCTATTTGTTGGCTGGAGAGCGTAAAGCTTATAACGTGACCCGCCGGGCGATTGATTTACAAAATATTGAGAAAAAGGCTTTTGACGCCTCAATCCGTGAAGCGAAAGAGGAAATTCGGAAAAAAGAAAGTGATGATAAAAATAAGGGCGCAGAGCTGAAGAAAGTCGGTTTTGGAAAAATCGTTAAAGATCAATATAAAGAGGGTGAAAAGAAAGCTCAAAGGGTGCCAAGTGCCTTTGTGAACCCGTTTGGTTTTTACATGGCTGGAATCGTCCAGGAATTTGATAGTTATGAAGATGTCAGCCTGCGTGATAATGCGCGTATTTCCTATCAGAAAGCGTTGGAGCTAAACCCTAAAAGTAGTGTTATTAAGCTGGCAATAAAAGAGACTAAAAAGCCACCGCGACGGGATAAACGATTGGTTCATGTCATTGTTGGTGACGGTTTTTCACCTGAAAAGAAATTACTAAAGTTTGATTTAGCAATGGGCTTCGGTCCTCCAACTGTTATTGAACTGCCGGTGTATGAATCAGTGCCAAGTAAAGTTCATCGTGTTGAAGTGCAGACAACTAAAGGCGCACGCTGGGGACGACTGTCGGAAGTTGCCAATATTGATGCTCTAGCGATGCGCTTCCAGAAGGATGTGGGGCCTTTAATGCAATTACAGATGATGACAACTGTGATTCGAAACGTGATTGAAGGTCAGGCCTGGAGCGAAGCGGAAAAGCAAGCCGGGGTTTTAGGTTCGGCAGTTAGTATTTTTAAGAAAAAGCGTGATGAGATGGCGCATCCGGACATGCGGTCCTGGTCATTGTTGCCCGCCCGTTTGTTAGCGACACGTTTTTATGTGCCGAAGTCGGTGTCGCGTGTTGTGCTTGTTAGTTACGACAAAAAGGGCAAGGAGCTTAACCGGCAGCTTGTAAATATTGATAAAAACAGCCACAACATTATTTATGCACGGACGTTAGATAATACCATGCTGACGGCGACCAACAAACGTTTATGGGTAGGAGCAAGATAATGAAGAAGACCTTATTGATGAGCCTTTCACTTCTGTCTGCATTGTTGCTGTCAGCTTGTAGTACGCACGGTAGTAACCCGAATATACGACATAATGCTCAAAATACAATTAACGACGAGCACCCCCGTATGCGGCTGGTTTTGGGCTCAGAAAAACTGGTCGGCAAAATCGCGTTGGTTGACGTTCGTGTCGGGGCTGTTGGTCATTTTGCTCGCGCAGAGGTTACTGTGCAAAATTTATCTAATAACCGCTACAGCCTTGAGTATGTTTATGACTGGGAGGATGAGCAGGGTTTTAGCATCAATGAAAACAAGGTTTGGAAACGTTTTGTGTTAGCCCCTCGCGAAGTAAAAAGTTTCCAAGCTATTGGCAAGGATCAGCGCGCCTATAAAGCCACAATGAAGGTACGTTTGCCCGAAGATGTCTTTATTCAGCAAGAGAAGTTGCAGGAAAAGAAAACTAACTTTAGTGCTCACTTTTAAGAAAACAATAAACAAGGAAGAGGTAACTCATAATGAATAAAAAACTTGCGCTAGCAGTTGTGGGCGTGACGACGGCCCTCGGGTTGGCGGGTTGCAAAAGCGACGCGATTAAATTTGGCGGTCAATCCAGTGTAGGCGTAGTGGACTCCTCTACTCGTGCGCATTTGCAAGCCGGTTTAACGATGGCTGATTATACGGAGTTGGCTGAGCAGGTTACCAATAAGATGTTGTCCTCTCGTTTTGTCGAGAGCTGGGGCAGTAAAACACCGCGCTTGATTCTTGCAAAACTGAGAAACAATACGGATGATGAAAACGTTCGCATGGCGGATATTTATGATCGTATGACGGAAACGTTGCTTAACTCAGGGGCTGTCAGGTTGCTAGATCAATCGGCGACTAGCTTTGATTACGTGGTGAAATCAGAGCTTTCTTCAAATCGACAGTACGGTTCAGACAATCAGGAATTGGTGGGCTACAAATTAGAACTTAAGTTGTTTACTTTGGATGGTGAAATGAAGGGCCAGTGGTCAGGCACGTTGTCTTTGGCAAAAGGCAAAAAATCATTTTTTTAAGGCTCTAGGTATGACTCAAGCCTAACCAATAAAAAGGTCTGCATTGCAGGCCTTTTTATTGGTTGAGAGTTAGTAAAGTTAAGGCTAACCGTTGCGATAAACCCAGCGATCCAGGCGGTCAATAAAGGTATCCACCGTTACCTGCTCAGCAGTATTTAGGTGCAGCGTGTGTAGCTCTTCTTCTTCGCTCAATGCGTCGGCTGAGGCCAGTTGTGCTTCGTAGACTTTGACCGTAGCGTCAGAGACGTCGGCACCGGCTTTTTCGCGCGTCGCCAGGCGTTCACGTGTAATCGTGTCATCCAGTGAGCAGGAAACAATTTGTAATGCCACGGCATGCTGTTCGCAAAGTTGGTGGAAAAGGTCACGGTAACCAGCCTTAAGAAAGGTTGCGTCAATCAGTACGGAATTACCGCTTTGCAGAATAACTTCAGCGCTATCACGCAGGCTTTCAAAGGTTTTGTCGCTGGCTTCTTTGCTATAGATACCAATATCCAGGTCGTCGCCCTTGGCGCCTTTCTGCTCGCCGAATAGCTGTTTGCGTACCACGTCAGAACGCAGACGGATCAAGTGCAGGTGCTCCATCAGGGTGTTGCCGACCGTTGATTTTCCCGAGCCCGAATAACCGTGCATCATGATGAGGGTGCGGCAGGGGATTTCCATATAATGCTCAGCCAGATTGGTATAGCTGCGATATTGCTTGAGCACCGCTTGGCGCTCTTCGTCGCTAATGGTTTCATCAAACAGGCGGAAAAGACCAACCTTGGCGCGTACCATGGCGTAGTAGGATTTGTAGAAGTTGAGCAGTTTCAAACCCGCGTAATCGTTGGTTAGCTCCAGGTAGGCGTTAAGAAACTGATTGGCAAAATAGTCTTCGCCACGGTCTTCCAGATCCATGATGAAGAAGGCCGCTTCTCGCATGACGTCAATCCAGTAGAAGTCGTCATTGAACTCGATACAGTCGAAAAGGCGAATCTTGCCATCAAACAGGGTGATATTGCCAAGGTGTAAATCACCGTGACAGGCGCGGATTTTGCCCTGTGTTTTACGCTCTTCGAAGGTGGGTTTCAGTAGCGTAAAGGTGTCCTGCGCCCAGGCTTCAATTTGATCAAGTTGCTGAAGATCAGCTTTCTCGGTCAGCAGTGGGCGAATTTGATCGAAGTTCTGTTGAACCGGAAACATGACCTGCTCGGGGGTGCCAAAGCGTGACTCCGGGCTGGCCACCTCAGTACGGGCATGGAAGTCAGCCACTTGCTCTGCGACTTCGCTAATATGGTCACGCGTTAGTTTGCCTTCCGCTAACAGGTTATTGAGCAGATGTGCCTGGTCAAATTGGCGCATCTTAATAACGTACTCTTGAACGTCGCCTTTGTTCGAGAAGCTGGGGGTGTTCTCATCGCCATATAAAGGTAGCAAGTCCAGATACAACTCAGGGGCCAAGCGGCGATTGAGGCGCAGCTCCTCTTCACAAAAGTGCTTACGCTTTTCCAGCGTGGTGAAATCGAGAAATCCAAAATCCATGGGTTTTTTGATTTTATAGGCGAAGGGGCCTGTTAGAATGACCCACGAAATATGTGTTTCTATGAGCTGAAACGACTCAACATCATGATCGAACAGGGCGGGGTTTTGCAGGGCGTTTAACAGCGCTTGGCTCACGGAAATCTCCACTTTTTAAGGCACTTATTTAGGTCGCGTAGTCTAACAGCCGTTAAATTTTTTTCATCATTATTCAAATAATTACAGTCCATGGCGTCTAAAAAACCAACTACAACCACTCGAACTGCGGCAAAGAAAAAACCAGCAGCCACGAAATCCAGAAAGTCATCGGTTAAAAAACCAAAAAAGGTACGCTCCGGCTGGAAAGGGCTTCTGGTTAAACTGGCTTTAATTGCGGTACTGCTGACCACCGGGTTAGTGGTTTATTTGGATGCCTGGGTAACCGATAAATTTGAGGGTAAACGCTGGTCGTTGCCAGCGCAGGTCTATGCGCGACCACTGGAGCTTTATGTTGGGCAATCGCTGGATTTGCGAGACGTGCAGGCGGAGCTGGAGATGTTGGGTTATCGCAAGCGTTATCAGTTGAGTAAACCCGGCCAGTACGTGGAGTCAGGTAACCGTATCGATATCTATACGCGTAGTTTCCGTTTCTGGGATACTTCAACGCCTGCTCAGCGGGTGCGTTTGAGGACGCAAAACAGCGTAGTCAGCTCGCTTACTGTTGACGGACAAGCGGTTGGTTTATTTAGTCTTGAGCCGTTATTAGTCGGTGGTATTTACCCGGCTCATAATGAAGACAGGTTATTAATTCAGCTGGAAAATGTACCGCAGTTCCTAGTTGATGCGTTGGTGACGGTGGAGGATAAAAATTTCTACAGTCACCACGGTGTGTCACCGAAAGCTATTGCTCGTGCTATGTGGGTGAACGCTAAGGCAGGGCGTGCAGTGCAGGGGGGCAGCACCTTAACCCAGCAGCTGGTCAAGAACTTCTATTTGAGCAGTGACCGTAGTCTGCTGCGCAAAGGCACCGAAGCCATTATGTCGGTGCTACTGGATGCTCATTACGGTAAAGATGAAATTCTTGAGGCCTACTTGAACGAAGTCTACCTTGGTCAGGCGGGTCGCCGTGCGGTACACGGCTTTGGTTTGGGCAGCCAATATTATTTTGGACGCTCAATCAGCGAATTGAAACTGCACCAGGCGGCATTGCTGGTGTCATTAGTGAAAGGTCCATCCTATTACAATCCCCGGCGGCATCCGGAGCGTGCTCGAACGCGCCGTAATTTGGTGCTGACTATGCTGGAGCAGGACGGCTTAATTACAGCGAGCGAAGCGCGGGCGGCTAAATCCAAGCCGTTGGATGTGGCGGCCAAGTCTTCCTACTCCGAAGCGGTGTATCCGGCTTATGTTGATCTGGTGAAACGGCAGCTGCAGCGCGATTACCGGCCAGAAGATCTAACCAGCGAGGGGCTGCGCATCTTTACCAGTCTCGACCCGTTAGTGCAGCGTGATGCCGAGCGGGCGCTGTCGTCTACGGCGACGCGACTAGAGCATCAGCGCGGCGATCAATTAAAAAAAATGCAAGGAGCGCTGGTGGTAACCAGCACGGATACTGGCGAAGTGTTGGCGCTGGTAGGGGGTAAAAATAGCAAATATTCGGGTTTTAACCGTGCCTTGGATGCTATCCGCCCCGTGGGCTCGGTTATCAAGCCCGCGGTTTATTTGACGGCCCTGACGCAACCCCGACTTTATCAGCTAACAACCTTGCTTGATGACAGCCCGATTACTATTGAACTGGCAAATGGAGACCTCTGGGAACCCAAAAACGCGGACAAAAAAGACCATGGTCAGGTGCCGCTTCATCGTGCGCTAGCGCATTCCTATAATCAGGCGACGGCTCGGTTAGGTATGGAACTGGGTATTAACAATGTGTTGCAAACGCTAAAAAACCTCGGCGTCGAACGGCCATTGCCAGCTTATCCGTCGGTGCTATTGGGGGCTGTGGGGATGTCGCCATTGGAGGTCGCTTCGATGTATCAGACGCTGGCTGCGGGTGGGTTTGATACTCCGTTAAGAGCTATTCGGGCGGTCTCGACTGCCGAAGGTGAGCCGCTTAATCGTTATCCGTTGCAGCTGGAGCAGAAGGTTGATCCCGGCGCGGTACACCTGCTGCATTACGCGTTGCAGGCAACCATGCGGGAGGGTACAGGGCGTTCGGTTTATGCCAGTTTGCCTGAGAATCTGGGTATTGCCGGTAAAACCGGCACCACGGATGACTTGCGTGATAGCTGGTTTGCAGGTTTTACCGGTGATCGGCTGGCTGTGGTCTGGCTGGGTAATGACGACAATTCGCCGGTGGGATTGTCTGGTAGCTCCGGTGCTCTCAAAGTCTGGCAAAGCCTGATGCTGCGGATTAAGCCGCAATCCTTCGTAAGTAATGTGCCTGAGAATATTAATTATCAGTGGGTTGATGATGAAAGCGGCTTGCTCAGTGGTAAACTATGCAAAGGTGCGCGTCAGGTGCCCTTTGTTCGAGGTAGTGAGCCTGGCGAGAAGTCTCGTTGTGCGCCGGGCTTTGAGCGTGTTGGCGACTGGATAAAATCCTGGTTTTAGCAATTAGTTATTTTCAGAAAACAATACTTAAGGCACGTCTGAGTGGTGCTTTAGATACTGATAGGAAGTGATCATGATTCGACAGGCTAACTGTATTTGGCTGCTGGTTTTAGCGACTGTGATTAGCGGTTGCGCTAGCCGTGGTGATTACGCGAATGTGCCTGTTGAAGAAGCTGGATCACAGTCGGGCGCCGTGTACGAGTCGTCGGGTTATCCGCCACGGTCAGAGCCTGACCAGCGTTACCCTGTTCCCGATTATTCAGAGCCTGACTTCCCGCCGCCCCCGTCGTATGACAAACCAGTGCAGGCACCGGCAGCTGTTTCAACGAATAGCGCGGTTATTGCCCTGTTAAGCGCGTCGCAGCAGCAACGTCAAAAGGGACAGTACCAGCAGGCGGCAGCCACGCTGGAGCGGGCGATTCGAATTTCTCCGCGCAATGGTCAGCTGTATTACGAGTTGGCGCAGGTGCGTTATCTGGAAGGTAACTATCAGCAATCGAAACAGCTGTGCCGTAAGGCGATTTCATTAGCCGCAGGCGATAAGCCGTTGCTTGAGCGTAGTCGGCTATTGCTAAGTGAACTGCCTGATTAAGCTGACAACTTAACTATTCTTCATTAGGCGTCTTTGAGCGCCTGTTCAACCAGTGCCGTTGCGGCGCGCTTAGCGATAGCAGCGGCATCAAGCTGCGGGGAAACCTGCGCCGTTACGATAGCTCCTTCGAGTATTAACGATAATTCATCGGATAGCTGTTGCGGGTTTGGGGCGCCGGCTTGTTCACAGAGACCTTTAATCCACTCTCTACTCAAACGCTTATATTCTGAGCAGACTTGGCGAATACTGTCGTTTGATTCGGCATATTCGCCGATGGCGTTGATGAAAGTACAGCCAAAGAAATTGTCTTCGCTAAACCAGAACCCGGCGGCATCAAACACACTTAATAAACGCTGTTTCGGGTCCTCGCAGGTGCTGTTGGTATGTTTTAGGAAATAGCTTCTTAACTGCTCGTCGAGATGGCGTAAGGTTGCCACAACCAGCTCATCCTTGCTGCCAAAGTGGGCGTAGAGCGTGCGCTTTGTTACGCCTGATTCTTTGGCAATTAAGTCAATCCCGGTGGCATGAAAGCCGTAACGGGAAAAAAGGGTAAGCGCTGTATGAATCAGTTGTTCGCGCTTACTGGGAGGTGGTGTTTGTGGCATTAAATATACTGCTCTGTTTAATTGAGACTGGGTAACCTGAGGTCATTATAGGTGAAATTCTGCAAATTTTGTTTTGAATAATTCGTCGTGGAGGCGTATTGTAATTTCAAAGTATACTGATCTGTATACTTTGATTGAGATTGATTCACGTTGATTAAAATAGTGCAGGAGAAACCGATGTTAAATTTCAAACAGTGGTCAGCCGGTATGGTTCTTTTTACCGCGGCAGGCGTTGCTATGAGTGTCTCGGCTGGTGATATGCCGGGTAAAAGCTTATCGCCCCAGGTGTCCGACACAGGCGAAATTACTCTGCCAGAGGATTTCAGAAATAGGATGGCCCATTTGGGCAGCTGGTTTGTACCGGAAGGTGGTGCGGCTGGTTTTCATGATGTTTACGCGCAGCCCGAGGCGGTGGAAGCCTATCGGGAAACAGGAAAATTCCCTGATGGTGCTGTATTGGTAAAAGAACTCCGGTCAGCAGAAAAAGCCGATTACACGACCGGAAAAAACGTGCAGCGGGCGACGGACAATATTTTGCAAACCTTTGTAATGGTTAAAGATAGCCAAAACCGTTTTGCTGAATCAGCTCAATGGGGTGATGGTTGGGGCTGGGCGTTATTCAAGCCCGGTAATGCAATGAATGTGTCAACCGACTACAAAAAAGACTGTCTGGGTTGCCATACACCAGCTAAAGATAGTGATTGGGTGTATGTGGAAGGTTATCCAACGCTACGCTAGTTGCTGGCAACTTTGGCGCAGGCGCCGATGGTTGTGAAAGTGGTGAAGCTCATGCTTTACACCTCATGCGAGCTAAGGGCGCCGCCATCCTGTTTTTGACAGTGACGCCCTTTGCTTTAGGCCAGTTTTTGGAACACGCGATCGGCTGCTGCCAGCGTTTCATCAATATCTTCATCGCTGTGCGCGGCTGACATAAAGCCGGTTTCATAACAGGCGGGCGCGAGGTATACGCCTTCCTGTAGCATGCCATGGAAGAACTCATTGAAGCGTGCGGTATTGCCCGCCATCACCTGCTGGAAATTGGTGACCGGTTTGTGGTCGGTAAAGAAGCCGCCGACCATGCTG